>ENA-OOZQ01000020-OOZQ01000020.1-human-gut-metagenome-genome-assembly--contig:-NODE-20-length-149701-cov-12.674211_pt1 | contig 149701 bp, 124 predicted proteins | sample MGYA00241188_ERZ501399 | MGnify/ENA primary metagenome ERZ501399 (study PRJEB25962, sample SAMEA2042658) | human gut metagenome | biome: human gut; feature: human-associated habitat; material... | reverse complement strand
TAAAACTTAAACAAAATAGTTTAATTTAGAGCAACGACTTGCCGAGTTTGAATAACGGACTAAAATGCCGAAAGCCTGTATTTATGCGGGTTTCCGGCATTTGTTTTATCAAAGGGCTCTAGTTTGGCTCTATTTGTGGGGAGAGTAATAGCAAGATTAAGGAGAAATTATGAAAAAGATAATCATATTAAGAGGTAACTCTGGAAGTGGAAAAACAACAGTAGCTAGAGCGTTGCAAAAGAAATTTGGATACAATACAATGATGATTTCACAAGATGAGATTAGGAGAAATATCTTGTGGGTTAAAGATGGCGTTGATACTAAGGCATTACCACTTATGATAGAACTTATGAAATATGGGTATGAGCATTGTGATGTGGTTATTTTAGAGGGCATCATGTATGATGAGTGGTATAGTCCTTTGTTCAAAACGGCAAATGAATTGTATGGAATGGATATATATGCGTACTATTTTGATATACCATTTGAAGAGACGGTCAGGAGGCATAATACACGAGATAAAAAACAGGAATTTGGTGAAGAAGATATGCGTAGATGGTGGAGAGAAAAGGATTTTTCATCAGTTTTTAATGAAAAAATTATTACATCTGACATTGATGCAGACAGTATTGTTGAAATGATATATATAGATTCAGCAAATGAAAGATAGGGGTATTACGTATGGCAAGAACAGAAAAAGTGATAATGACAAATATGTGTATGGTGTTTAGTGAAAACAGGGTACTTGTCCAAGATAAGACTGATGACGATTACTCTGGAATAACATTTCCGGGAGGACATGTGGAAAGAGGAGAATCATTTACAGATGCTGTGCTACGCGAAGTGTGGGAAGAAACTGGATTGAAAATTTCAGAACCAAAACTTTGTGGGATAAAAGACTGGATGAAGGATGAAGAAACAAGATATATAGTGTTATTATATAAGACAGATAAGTTTGAAGGAATAGTTACTTCGTCTGAAGAAGGGGATGTATTCTGGCTGACATTAGATGAAATGAAGCAGAGAAAACTTGCTTATGGAATGGATAAGATGTTGGAAGTATTTTTAAATGACAATATTAGTGAATATTTCTTTTTTGAAGAAAATGGAAAATGGATAGAAGAGTTGAAATAGTTTAAATAAATGCAAAGGAGTTTGAAGTGGATATTTTATTTAAGAATGATGATTTTGTATTTTCATACAGAGTTGGTGGAATATTGATACGCAATGGAAAAATTCTATTACAGCGTCCTAAGAATGATGATTATTCCATTATAGGTGGACATGTAGCAGCAATGGAAACAAGTATAGAAACTTTGAAGCGGGAATTTGAAGAAGAACTTCACACTAAAATAGAGGTAGATAATCTGCTGGCGATTGGTGAAATATATTTTCCATGGGGTAAAAGACCATGTCATCAGATATGTTTATATTATAATGTACATCTCGTTAATTATGATATTCCTTTAGATGGAGTATTTCATGGTTATGATGGTCTGGATGACAAAAGGATTGATTTAGATTTTTGCTGGGTTCCACTTGAGGATTTAAAGAATGATGTAAAGGTATATCCGCAGGAGTTGGTACCTTATATTCTTGAACCAAAGAAGGAAATTGTACATTTTGTTTCAAAGCAAATTTAGAAGATGAGATTATAGGTGTCGATGGAGAAGAAATATGTTAGAAGTTAAATTTTATGATACAGTAGACGATTCATTACTGAAGTTTGCAGTAATAATTTCACAGAGCAACGGCAAGTGGGTGTTTTGTAAGCATAAAGAAAGAGATACCTATGAAGTGCCGGGAGGGCATCGAGAAGCAGGCGAAAATATTCTCGAAACCGCTAAAAGGGAGCTCCAGGAAGAAACAGGAGCTATCAAATTTGAGATAAAACCAATATGCGTATATTCGGTGACAGGTAAGACTAGAGTAAATGATACTGGTGAAGAAACATTTGGACTGCTTTGCTTTGCAGAGATAACAGAGTTTGCGAAAGAATTACATAGCGAAATGGAGAAAGTTGTGCTTATGGATGAGTTGCCTGAGAACTGGACATATCCGTTGATACAGCCGAAATTGATAGAGAAGTATTTACAGGTAAAAATAATTCTATAATTGGAGCAACAGTAACTGTCACAGTCGATAGACAATTAGGAAGTTATCATCCTGAATATAAGGATATGTATTATCCAATAAATTATGGTTACATTGAAGGAGTTATGGCACCAGATGGAGAAGAGCAGGACGCTTATATATTAGGTGTAAATGAGCCAGTAGGTAAGTTTACAGGTAAAATTATTGCCATTGTTTATAGAAAAGATGATATAGAAGAAAAGTGGGTAGTTATGCCTGACGGAGTAACTTTTTCAAAGGAAGAAATCAGGAGACAGATTCATTTTCAGGAACAATATTTCGACAGTGAAATTGTGATGTAATATTAAGGAGATTGCTATGTCATTAGGATTAAAAAGAGGAATAGTGCAGCTTGAACCACATGATAAACAGTGGGATGAGGCTGCCATTCAAACAATCAAAAAACTTAAATCTATATTAGGAGATGATGCTATTGATATACAGCATATTGGAAGTACAGCAATACCGGTAATTAAAGCAAAACCGATTATTGATATTGTCGTTGGGGTAACTGATTTTGATAAAGTAATGTTACATAATGAGCAATTACGACAAGTGGGAATATTTTATCGCGGTTCAGATGTGGAACGTCAGCTTCTTTATGTAATGGGCGATATGGAAAATGATACAAGAACGCACCATATTCATATTGTGAAATGGAATGGAACTGAGTGGAAAAATTATATTCATTTCAGAGATCATCTAAATGATAATGAGAATATGGCTTTGCAGTATCAGAAGGTAAAGGAAGAACTGGAAAGTAAGTATGCTGATAATAGGGGATTGTACACTAAAGGAAAGAAAGATATAATAGATATTATTCTAAATAATTAATAATTTTTATTTTGTATGTCTTGACAAAAAATAATTATGAATCTACTATGTTAAAAAGCGATGAAGAGAGATAGTAAATATTTTGGAAATTACAGAGAGGAGTTGCTTGGTGGAAAACTCTATTGAAGAAATATTGAACCAGTCTTGGAGCCGTGTACCGACTGATTTATTCATTAGGCTACACTGGGAACGCCCATTACAGCGTCAGAGTATCGAAAGAGATTTCCGTACTTGCTAAGGTCTATATTGCGAAATATAGATGAATTAAGGTGGTAACACGAAGCTATCAGCTATCGTCCTTAAAGTTAATTTAAGGAGGGTAGCTTTTTTAATACATAAAATAATAGAATCGGAGGAATTAGTGATGAATTATGTTGTTGACAGTTATGAGAATTACAAAGAGGAAAATCGTTTGACTACAAATAATGCAAGAAGAATTGAATTTGTAACAACTACAAGAGTTTTGGATGAGATTATCGGCACCAATAGCAAAATATTAGATTGTGCAGCAGGAACAGGAATTTATGCTTTCTGGTTTGCAGATAAGGGGCATGATGTAACTGCTACAGATATTACGCCAAGGCATATAGACATTATTAATCGAACTCTTACCAATAAAAATTATCATATGAATACTTCTGTTTTGGATGCTACAGATATGTCCTGTTTTGCAGATGATTCATTTGATATTGTTCTCAATATGGGACCATTTTATCATTTGATTACAGAAGAGCAGAGAGAAAAATGCATGAAGGAATGTCTAAGAGTGTTAAGGAAAGGCGGGCTTTTGGTTACTGCGTACATTCCAAGATACTATGTTTTTCAATATATTGCTACGAGCAATGAAAAATATTTGGATGAACACTTGGCGAAACAACTTATTGAAACTGGTGTGCTGAAGCATGATGATGAGAAGTGCTTTTGGACAGATACTTATTACTCATCAAAAGATGAAATGGAATCAATTTATCGAAGATATGGATTAAAAATTGTAGACCATTTCGCTCAAGATGGTTTAGCTCCTCTTTTATCGCAAAAGGTTGACAAATGGGATGAAAATCAGTTCAAAACATGGTGCGACTATCACTATAGTGTATGTCGGGAACAATCAATTTTAGGAGCAAGTAATCATGTTGTCATAATTGGGAAAAAATAAAAGAAATTGAAAAAAACATAGTTATCCTTGCAGAAGCATTAGTTCTTATGTTATGTAGTAGGATACTACTTAAGGAAAGTATCCATGACATGGCGTTAAGCGTCCGGGGGACGCTTGTTTAGCGCCGACCGGAGTGGAGCGTAGACGTGGCGCCGATGACGGCTTATGAGATCCTTTCGATTTTCATTGGGATATTAAAAGGATATTTCTGGAAAGGACTAATGAAGAAAGTGTACGAGAGGCATTAAGTGGTACTCATTACGATGTAGTAATTGATAAAATTGCATATTGCTCAAATGATATTACTCATGTTTTTCAAAACGAAAAAACATTGTTGGAATAATTAGTAAATTTTATATGGAGGTATTAATGAAAGAGAAATTTATATCATTTTTAGAGGTTATAAAAGGGCTTATAAAATTCCCAATCGTATTTGGATTAGTTGTAGTGGCATTTGCTTTAAATATTATTCAGGAATTCTTTCCGACGAAAGGCTGGATTCAATTTTTACAGTTAATCGGAATCATAATAATTGCTGCAATTTGTGCTGTTATTCTTCTTACTGATAAGAATGGGAAAAATTACATTAAAAAAATTGGTATTTTCTCGTTTTTCTGGTTTGCATCGTGTATAGCATTAGTTGATTTTAATAGTTTTAATTGGGAATTGTTGATTCAGATTATTACTTCTTATGAATTTATCTTTTTGGGATGTTTGATACCAGACTATTTTTCTCAGATTGAAAGAGAACGCGATAATTCAATCAAAAAAATGGAAGAGAGAAATTCAATATTAGAGAATAATCAATCTCATCAATCATAATAATTATTAGTATAGAATAGTAGAACTATCTCGTGTATTATATACTGCTATTAGATATTTTGAGGTTGTTTTTAACATAATTTATACATAGCCATTAGGAAGGCAGCACACTTTCTTAATGGCTTTTTCTATGCCCGGAGAGGAGGTGAGATTAAGATGAATATCAAGAAAGTGGATGATAAGCCAATGGTTATTCACACCAAGAAAAAGATGGAGTTTCATACAAAGGAACCAGATAAAAGGTCTTATATACAAAAGACATAAAAGATTCTGCTAAGAATGTTGTAAATATCAATGAAAATGCAACAACTAAGGGTAAAAGATTTTTTAGAAACAGGATAAATGAGGCGAACAGTTCAATCAAAATTAAGTCTCAGAGGCTTAAAGTTGCAGGTGTTGCAGGTGCCGGGGTAGTTGCAAATCAAGTCGAAGGCGGAAAAGAGGTTAATGAAGCTGTAGGAGTAGATGTTGCAATTTCAAGTCCGGTTATTAGGGGAGCAAGGATGTCATCTGGGCTAATAAGAGAGGCTGGTATGCAGATAAGAAAGCAAAAATTTAAGAAAGTTGAAGCGGGGAAGAAAATTGCAAGGCGGGAATGCAGTCCAATTTGTATTATTCAGCTTGGTAGGTCTTTGCAATATATTTAACTGTTCAGCAATTTGCCCTGTAGAATAGCCATACAGGTACATAAAAAAGATTAATCAAACTGTCTTGGCTTCCTCTTCGTTAATGATAAGATTTCCATCTTCATCGTGGTCATAACCAAGAAGAACAGGAGTTAAAAATAAGCCTCTTCCAAATCGCATATCAATGGAACGCTCCATTGTTTTTGATTTAGTGTGACTTTCTTCTTGTGCCATAGTTGAGACAAAGGCAAGACTCATTTCATAATCTTCCTTAAGGGTATAAATACTTTCCGTTTCAAAGAATATGCCAATGGGTGGATTGAGGGCACGCAAATGTCTGGCATTATCAATACAATCGACAATATTACGGGCAAATCTGGATACGCTTTTAGTAATAATCATATCTACTTTTCTCGCATCACAGTCACGCATAAGTCGTTTGAATGCATCTCTGTGTTGCAAGGAAGTTCCCGAAATACCTTCATCAGCATAAATATCAACAAGAGTCCAGCCAGGTCTTTTGTTGATCATATCTTCATAGTGATTTCTTTGAAGCTCATATGATGATGTCTGATTAATTCCATCTGTGGATACTCGTGCGTAAACAGCTACTCTTTTTTCATTTGTATCATTGTAAAAATCTTCTTGAGTAATACATGGAATTATGTCAATCAGGTCAGTATCAATTCCTTTGTATCGTTGACGAATCTTGGTTTTTTGGTCTTCGACAGACAAAGTATGCTTTTCCACTTCATTCATTTGCATTTGCTCCTTTATTTGTTTCGTTCTGATTATCTATAATAAGCGATTCACCAATTATCAAATCATCTATAGGAACATTGAATAGTTTACTTAGGGCAAATAATACATCTATCTTTGGAATGGATTCTCCTCGAAACCATTTATAGATGGCTTGGGGATTTTTCAAATAAAGGTATTCTTTGATATCGTTAATGGTGTAACCCTGCTGTAACATTATCTTTTTTATCTGTTTCCCGGTTGCCTGCATATCTATTGAGATAAATTTCTTCATAGTAATTAGTTCATTTTTGCCCACGTTATTAATATACTATAGTGGAAATAAGGTAAAAAAATAAAGGCCTGAAGGCTAAGCTTTACAAAGCATTCAGGTCATATTTTGAGATAGTATTAAGGTTGAGTTGTGTAAAATCAGATAGAATCTTTGTATTTGAATAAGGCTTCCTTAACATCCTGCATTATCCTGAGCAAAGATTTTCGTTCAGCAGCAGTACAGTCAGAAAGCAGTTCGTCAAACTCATTCCTTTGAATCTGCTTAACTTCATTGTTTGATGCACGGAGCAGCCAATCAGCAGAAACATTAAGAGCTTCGGTTATTCTTATAAATATTTCAATCCCAATTTGTTTCTTTCCATTTTCAATGTCGCTTATGTGAGAAATAGAAACTTGAGCTTTTTCGGCTAAATCAGCTTGGCTCATACTTTTTTTCTTTCTTGCTTGTGCAATTCTTAATCCGATTTCTTTCAAATTATCATTCATTTTATTTCACCTCTTGGCTTATAGACGATATTATGATACTATGATATAGTCTATAGACTATTTTTGAAATAGCCAATAGGATAATAATTAGTCTGTAGACCAAACAAAATTTTTAGGAGGTGTGTTCTAATGGAGTTTGATTACAGCGAAATCGGAACTAACATTAGAAAAGCAAGGAAGAAAAGAGGCATTACGCAGGAAGAACTGGCAAATGTAGCAGACATTTCTACGCAGCATTTATGCAGGATAGAAAATGGAGTCAGGACACCAAGTCTTGAAACTGTACATAGGATTACGTATGCACTAGGCACTACGGCAGATGTACTATTTGGAAATGTAGTTGACAAAACTGTGGACTATCAGGAGGAGCTGAAACTGATTTTTGATGACTGTAACGAATATGAGAAGAATGTCATAGGTGAAATATTAGTGAATGCAAAGAAACGTATCAGAAGAAATCTTCCACTTATTGATAAAGAGAAATAGTTTAAACTACAAGGACAATGACAGCTAAGTCAAATAATGTTATGGAGAAAAGAGAAACATAGTTTATATAAATATTATATATGGCAGGGCGGATTGTTAGCGATATCTCCGGAATCGTAAACGAGCAATGGTATGATTATTGATAGGACCGTAATAAATTAAAGTAAACGGATAAGTGAGTATGATAGTTGAAGGGTGGTCATATTATTATACAAGGAGGTGATAATGTCGATGAATATTGAAAAAAGGCATAGATTCTGGTATGATAATCATAGAATAAACATAGGAGGAATTTTTGTGGATCCAATTACTCAAAAATTTTTAGGTGAATTTTGCAAATTATTTGAAATAGATGAAAAAAAGACAGATACAGCATTTGAACATTTTTGTAATTATTGCTGCGTTAATAAGGAAAATGGAATTGTTGATATTAAACTTGAAGAAATATCAACAGGGAAGAATGCGCAGGGAATTGATGGAATTGCTATTATTGTAAATCATAAGTTGGTGACTTCTATTTCAGAAATAGAATTTCAGATTCAGAATTCTAGAATGCTGGATGTGAATTTTGTATTTATTCAAGCTAAGACTTCTTCATCATTTGATAATACATTAATGTTAAATTTTTTTGAGTTTACAAAATCGTTTTTTGAAGGAGATGGTAGCGAATTTACGACATCTGAAATTCAAAACTTCTTTGAAATGAAAGAGTTTATTTATAATAATGCAGAATACATGACAGAGAGTAATCCAAAATTGTCAATGTATTACGTTACTACTGGAAAATGGGTTGATGATAAAACTCTTGTTAAGGTAAAGAATAGAAATGAGAAAGAATTACAAAACTTAAATATTTTTTCGGAAATAAAGTTTGTTCCTTGTGGAGCAACAGAGATTCAGTCACTATATCGTGGAACAAAAAATATGTTGACAGCGAAGTTTAAATTTGAAAAATATATTGTTATGTTTGGAGATGAAGATAGTGATAGCATAGGATATAGTGGAGTAATCCCGTTTAGCGAATATAAAAAAATTATTATGGGTGATGGTGATTCGTTAAAGCCTGTTTTTGATGATAATATTCGAGATTTTTTAGGAAATAGAAATCCGGTTAATAAAGCCATAACAACTACATTGCAATTAATGGATAAAAATTCATTTTGCATGTTGAATAATGGGATCACAATAATAGCTGAAAATGTACAAATAACAGGAACAACTGCGGTACTTACAGATTATCAGATAGTGAACGGATGTCAGACAAGCCATGTTCTGTATGAGAATAGGAATTTAGATGGAATTGAGGAGCTTTTAATCCCAATTAAAGTAATAGGAACAAAAGATGATATTACACGTAATAGTATTACTAAGGCAACAAATAGTCAGACATCAATAAAACCAGAACAGTTAGAGGCTTTATCAGATTTTCAAAAAAATTTGGAAACATATTATAGCACTTTTGAAGATGAACGAAGATTATATTATGAAAGAAGAACTGGACAGTATCGATTAGAGGCTATTCCAAAGACTAGAATAGTTAATATTCCCCAACAGATTAAGTCGGTAACAGCGATGTTTTTGAATAATCCACATGGTGTCTCTGGTAATTATGGTACTATTGTTAAAGCAGTTGGAAATAAGATTTTTAATGCGAATGATCAGAAAATATTATATTATACCAGTTCTATAGCACAGTATAAAGTTGAGAGACTGATTTCTGAGGGTGTGATTGATAAAAAATACAATAAATCACGTTATCATGCGATGATGCTGTTTCGAATATATGTATCCGGAAAAAAGGTTCCTCGTTTTAACGAAAATAAAATGGAAGAATATTGTAACAAGATCATTGATACGTTATTTGATGAGGAAAAATGCAAGTCGATATTTATGAAAATAATTGAGTTTATTGTTGCTCAAGATGAAATTGATTTTAATGATAGAAAAACATTTGAGAGAAAAGAGACTACAGATTTGTTGTTGAATAAATCTGCTGAATTAAAAAGATATATAGATGGACAGTAAAACACGGAGACATTTATATTAAATCACAAGGACACAACTTTAAACTATACAATGATAGGTGCGTATGTATTTGATAAGTTATTATTGGGAGAATAATTCTTCTGGTAGTAGCTTATTTTTATGGAAAGAGGCATCAGTAAAATGGAGAAACCTATGTATGAAATTCTAAGCAATGATATAGAAATGGTTGAAGATATGATTGATGCACTTATGATTGCTCCAAAGGGGGATAAGTTGTATCCAATGGGAAACAAATGTGCTTTGGCAGTTGATCATATTCATGAATGTGTGTATGCGGATGAGGAAATGTGGATTAATGATTATGAATATGAGATTGTCAGTGAGGCAAAAGAAATGGCATTACCTGTAGAGACAGATGTGCCGGATGAAAAGCTTGCAACATACGCAGACAAGGAACTATATGTTGTTATTGGCTATGATGATGTGTGTGGGAATGGTAATTATGAGGCAATTCTTTATGGGGTGTACAGTACGGAGCAACTTGCAAGAGAAACTGCGGAGGAACTTTTTGAACTGGGGAATATACATCATTATGAAATAGAATGTCCTAAGTTAGATGAATTTGGATGGAGATAGGAAATGTGGTTAATAGTTTCATAAATCACATTAAGGAATTAAACTGCAAAGACACAAGAGTAAACTACAAGGACTGTAATGGGAAATTTGTAGGAGAGTTATTTGGAGAAATCCACACGTAAATGATATTTTAAGAGAAATAATACAAATGATTGACAATGTAAATCAAAACGATACATTATAATTATAAGAGGTGCATATAATATTATTATTGTATTTTGAGATGGAGGCGATTTTATGGCTACAGTACCTACACAAGTAAGAATAGATGAAAATTTAAAGAAACAGGCAAGTGAACTTTTCTCACAGTTAGGAATGGATATGTCTGGTGCAATGAATATATTCTTAAAACAGTGTGTATTAAGAGGCGGACTTCCTTTTAGTGTTGAACTGCCACAGTATAAGCCGGAAGTATTAGAGGCAATGGAAGAAGCAAAGAGAATCAGCAAAGCTCCTAATACAAAGAGATACAGCAGCTTTTCAGAGGCTTTGGAAGATATTGATTAATGCAATATGAATTAATACTAACCGGGAAATTTAAGAAAAGTCTCAAGTTGGCAAAGAAATGAGGCTTGGATTTGAAACTTTTAGATAAAGTTATTACTATGCTGCAGAATGATATTCCTCTCGAAGAGAAATATCGTGACCATGAACTAAAAGGGAAATACCAGGGGTTCAAGGAATGTCACATTCAGCCAGATTGGTTATTAATTTATCTGAAGGAAAATGATGTTCTAACATTGACTTTAGTTGATACTGGAACACATGCGGATTTGTTCAATTTGTAGCAAAATATGCAAATGTATTTTATAGTGGTTTGAGTGATGGAAAATCTATAAGACCTCATAAAAATTTGAGTAATGGATAATGTAAAAAATTGATACATTTGCTGAAATGCCGATGGATACTGGGATAGAACCTGTTTTTACTGGTACTAAAATTGTAGTACCAGAGAAAAAAGAAATTGAAAAGTGGCAGTTTCAGATGTATAATATGGCTGAAGATTGGATAATTAATAACATTTAATCTTCGTGATACTAAATCAAATGTAAGCCACTTGACACCCAAAGAATGATAAAATGGCTGCTGGTACTAATTTGGTACTAAAAAGTTTCAAAACAGGGTGTGAATAAAAAGAAATAATGAGTTTTCTAACTTAAAAGGTTACAAAAAATAACGGGAAATAGAGTTTAATTCGCCAGAACTTGCCGAGTTTGAATAACGGACAGAAATGCCGAAAGCCTGTATTTATGCGGGTTTTCGGCATTTGTTTTATCAAATAGCTCTGGTTTGGCTCTATTTGTGGGGAGAGTAATGGAGTTATCAGTTTTGAAAAGGTAAATAAAAAAGGAAGAAGGTACAAGCTATGTTGCCAACAAGAGAAGAAGCACTAAAGTTAATTCGTGATGGGTTATTATTTAATCCGGGACCTTGGGGAAAACATTGTTTAACAGCAGCACACTGTGCAGAAAAAATAGCAAGTGCATGTGGTGATATGGATGTTGAGAAAGCATATATATTAGGTTTACTACATGATATAGGAAGAAAATTTGGCGTAAGACATCTTGGACATGTTTATGATGGATACGTATATATGAAATCATTGGGATATGATGAAGTAGCAAAGATATGTTTAACCCATTCTTTTAATAATCATACGATAGATGAATACATCGGAAAATTTGATGTTACAGATGAAGAATTGACAATTATAAAAAATGAATTAGCAAAGACCATATATGATGAATATGACCGGTTAATTCAATTGTGCGATTGCTTGGCAGGAGCGGAAGGAGTTCTTGATATAGAAAATAGGATGAATGACGTAAAGAAAAGGTATGGCTTTTATCCGCAGGACAAGTGGAATTCCAATATGAATTTGAAGCAATATTTTGAGGGGAAAATGAATAAAGACATTTACCTTATATGTGAGAAAGATACATTTGCACCAGGAGATTTATGATCTTATAAATATATTTTTACTACAAGTTTTATGAACAGGTTGGAGGTGGTTAAGTGGATATTTTATTTAAAAATGATGATTTTGTATTTTCATATAGAGTTGGCGGTATATTGAAACATAATGGTAAAATCTTGTTACAGCGTCCGAAGAATGATGATTATGCCATTATTGGCGGACATGTTGCGGCTATGGAGACAAGTATGGAAACTCTTAAACGGGAATTTGAAGAAGAGCTTCATGCTAAGATAGAGGTAGATAATCTGTTAGCAATCGGAGAAATTTATTTTCCATGGGGAAAAAGACCCTGTCATCAGATATGCTTATATTATAATGTACATCTGATAGATGATAATATTCCATTAGATGGTTTGTTTCATGGATATGATGAGCTGGATAATGAAAGAATTGATTTGGATTTCTGTTGGGTTTCACTAAAAGATTTAAAGAAGGGTACTAAGGTATATCCTTTAGAGTTGATACCATATATCCTTGAGTCAGGGAAAGAAATTGTACATTTTGTTTCAAAACAGATTTGAGGAGATAGTCAATGATAGAAAATATGAAGGTAGAATTTGGCAGAACATCAGATATTGATTCATGGATGCGATTAGTGAGAAAAGTAAGTTGGAATTTTCCAGGATTAGAGACAGAGCAGAGTATAGATGAACACAAAATAATAGTACTGAAATTCATGAATGATAAACGTGCTTTGTGCGTGAAGAACGAACAAGATATTGTTGACGTGCTTTTGTATTCAAGAAAGCATAATATGATATGTTGTCTGGCTGTTGATCCGGCTTATCGAAAAAAGGGAATTGCTTCGATGCTTTTGAGTGAGGCACTTGATAAACTTGACCGAGATAAAGATATAACTGTGTCCACATTTAGAGAGAACGATGTTAAAGGAATTGCACCTAGAAATTTATATAAGAAATTTGGCTTTGAAGAGGATGAGTTGATTGAAGAATTTGGGTATCCTAATCAAAGATTTGTGCTACATGCCAATATTGGTGCTAACAATGTGCCAATTGTGGTGGTAAGAGAATCAAAAGAAGAAGATTTGACTGAAATACTGCATTTATATCTATATTTGCATGAAAAAAGCGTACCAGAAGAATCTGAGCAGTTAAGGAGTACGTGGGAAAATATAATGAATGACAACAATAATCATTTGATTGTTTGTGAGGTAGATGGAAAGATAGTTGCATCATGTGTATGTGTTGTTATTCCGAATCTTACAAGAAATGTTCGTCCATATGCTTTTGTGGAGAATGTAGTAACACACGCAGATTACCGAAAGAAGGGATATGCTACGGATTGCTTAAATTATGCAAAACATATTGCCAAGGAAAATAATTGTTATAAAATGATGTTACTTACTGGTTCAAAGGAAGAGAGCACATTGAATTTCTATAGAAATTCTGGCTACAATAGTACGGATAAAACAGCGTTTATACAGTGGATAGATATGTAAGTACAAAAAACTGAGGGTGTGAAAGGTATTGCATTGCAGTTAGGAGGCAACATGGATATTTCAATAAAGTGTGATAGCTTAAAGGTTATATATAGTGTAAAAAATGGCATGTGGTGTGGTTGATACCGTGGAGGCTTATGTACACTGACTGCCGCAGACAGAAAAGCTCCCGGCAGGGCGCAAAAACTGATTAAGAATAGCTTGCTATTCTTTTCAGGTCTGCATTTTTGATGGCGACAGCTCATGAAAGGAGATGTTGATGTCAAAAGTGCTTTTTGTTACTTTCGACGAAAGTAACAAAGCCAGAGCGAGGAAACCTCGCTCTATGCCGATATCCGGCGCTAATATGACAGATAAAAGAAAGGGGAAGATTGCCTATGGAGAGAACGATAAGTGAAATGATCGGAAAAGATTCTGTGAACCATAATACCAGAGCATTTATAGCTTAGAATGTAGATAAAAACAGAAGTGATGGTAATGTGGAATTTTGCCAGGAAGATATTAAGCAGGTTTATCATAAATTGTTTGATGAAGCACGGGAACGATATAATGCAAAACAGAAACGGAAAGATCGCATGATTGATAATTACTATGAAAAAATCAGGAGGGGTAAGCAGGAAAAGTTATTTCATGAAGTGATATTTCAGATTGGAAATAAAGATGATATGAATGCCAAAAATGAAGATGGATTGTTGGCAAAAAGGATTTTAACGGAATTTATGGATGAGTTCCAAGCTAGAAATCCGAACTTGTATGTATTCTCGGCACATTTGCATATGGATGAAGAAACACCGCATCTGCATATTGATTTTGTACCATATATTACAGGAAGTAAGCGAGGACTTGATACAAGGGTATCATTAAAATCTGCACTAGCGGCAGAAGGCTTCACCGGTGGCACTAGAGGTGCTACCGAATTAAATCAGTGGATTGCATCAGAAAAGCAGGAACTTGCGACAGTCATGGAGCGACATGATGTGAAATTGCTTCAAAAGGGCACACATGAGAAACATTTGTCTGTGCTAGAATTTGAAAAGAAAGAGCTGGCGAAGGAAGTAGCAGAGTTAGATAGCCAGAAATATGAAATAGCTTCGGCGATTGCACAGCTTGGCGAAGAAGTTTCAGTAAAGAAACAGGAATTAAATGATATTGCATCAGAAAAGCAAATAGCAGAAGCAGCAGTGCAAAAGGCAAAAGAAGAAAGTGCAGCGGCACAACAGGAGAATGAGGCATTGCTTGCAAATAATCAGGATTTGCGTGTGGAGGATTCTAGGCTTGAAAGCAGCAAAGACAGGCTTCGCATGGAAAATCATGATTTGAGGCAGAAGCAACAAAGATTACAGACGGATAATAAGGAATTGGAACAACGACATGAAGATTTGCAATACACGAATGGTGAATTACAGAATGTGAATGACCGATTATCTGATGACAATCATACTCTGGAGCAAAGGAACGATGCATTGCAATCTGATAATCAGACATTAAGACAAAAATACAATGATTTGCAACAGAGTAATGTTCAACTTGAAAAGCAACAGAAAGAACATAAAAGCAATATAGAGAAGATGGTTCAATCAGAGGAATTATTACAACGAGATGTGCGTAAGTATGATGAAGCACCGGAATGGCAGTTGCCGGAGCCGGGAGCATTTACAAGTGCGAAGGCGTTTCAGGATAAGGTGGTATTGCCACTTGTGAATAAGTTGAAGTCTTTGGTGAAAAATCTGACAATTCAGTGTGTAAGGCTGAAAGAGGAAGTCCTGAAACTGAGAAAAGAGAAGAGAGAACTTTCGGAAAGTGTGGAGTTTTATAAGGGAAAGATTAGAGATATGAATGAAAAGACAGAGCTGTTGCAGGAAAAGGCGGATAATCTGGAGCGGGTGAAGATGTATGCTGGTGCTGAGCAGATTGATACGATTATTTGTAAAGTGAAGGAACAGGAGCGTACAGAACAGCAGATAAGGCGGTATGACAGGTCTTATGGGACAAGATAATGGGAAGAATGGATTGATGATATGAAAGATAATTGAATGGATAATATCGTAGAATGTGCTTATAACATTGATAACGATATGATTTTTAATAAAAATTTATTTTGAATTTGATAAAATAAAAGACTTAATTAGATAGTGATTTTGTAAATATTGATTAATAAAGTGCTGGTTGCTATAGAAAGTAATATCGAATAATGCTATAATTATACAAGAATTAGTGAAAGTTAGGAAAGGATTAGCAAATGAAATTAGCAAGTTTTTCGGTTATAAATTATAGAAGTATAACAAATGCTCGAAAGATACAAACAAATAATATGACTGTTTTGGTCGGAAAAAATAATGAAGGAAAATCAAATATATTGAGAGCTTTGACCTTGGCGATGGACATTATGAAAATGTATTCAGTTAATCCACGTATGCTTATGGCTGCTAATAGATATTTGAGGGGAAAATATTCGTGGGAGAGAGATTATCCGATAGCACTTCAAGAAGCTAATCCTAATGGTTATTCTTCAGTTGATTTAACCTTTGAGTTATCTGATGATGAAATTAGTGATATTAGACAAAGTACTGGGATAAGGATAACGAGTAATATACCTGTAAGAGTATCTGTCAATCATTCTACAGCTAAAATTGATATACCTAAACGAGGAACATCAGCATTTTCGGATGCAGATAAAAAGAAAATAATAATTGAATACATTTGTGGGAAAATAGATTTTAATTTCATACCAGCAGTTAGAACAGAACGAGATGCATTAAGAGTTGTCGAGACATTTATTGAAAATGAATTAAAAGTGTTAGAAAATAATTCGGAATACGAAGACGCTGTAAAGACAATAAATAGATTACAACAGGGAGTTTTAAATGGTATTTCGGAAAGAATAAAGGAACCAATGCAGGAATTTCTACCAGCAGTTAAAAACATACAGATTAACATAAAAAATGAGGAACGTAGAATAGCCTTACGAAGAAGTACAGAAGTAATTATAGATGATGGAACCCCGACACCGATTGAACAAAAAGGTGACGGAATAAAGAGCTTAACTGCATTAGCAATGTTGAATATTGTTGATAAAACAGATAGCGTGTCTGTAATTGCGATTGAAGAACCAGAGTCTCATTTACATCCCGAAAGTTCAAGGCAGTTGTATGAAACAATTCAAACATTATCGTTGAATCATCAAGTTGTTTTGACAACACATAGTCCACTTTTTGTAAATAGAAAAAACTTAAATGAGAATATAATTGTTAATTCTGGAAAAGCAACACCAGTTAAAAGAGTTAAAGAGATACGAGATGTACTAGGAATAAAAGTTTCAGATAATTTGACTAATGCTGAAAATGTATTAATTGTTGAAGGAGAAGACGATAAAATTACCCTGGAAAAAATTTTACCTAATATGAGTGATATAATAAAAAAATCTATACAAAATGGCACATTGCTTATTGATTATATTGGAGGAGCAGGAAATTTACCATATAAGTTATCTTTTTATAGAAATTTACAATGTAAGTATCATGTGCTTTTGGATAATGATGATGCTGGAAGAAGTGCTGCTGATGAGGCAGAAAGACAGGGGTTGTTAGAAATACGAAATACCACATATACTATGTGTAATGGATCGCCGAATGCAGAAATTGAGGATTGTTATGATAAGTCGGCATATGAAAATATAATTAGAGAGACATTTGGGGTAAGTATAGATGTTCCTGAATTTAGAAATAACCAAAAATGGTCAGATCGTATATCAAATTGTTTCAAATCACAGGGAAAACAGTGGAATTCAATAGTCGAGAAAAAAGTAAAACTTGTAGTTGCTGATTCAATGCCAGAAAAGCCAGATAAAGCTTTAAATGAACATAAAAGATCTTGTATAGATGCTTTAGTGAGTTCATTGGAAGCAATGTTATCATAAATGCGGAAGTTGGAAATATGATGGCTCCATTTTGGCTCTAAAAATATTAGACGAGGTACATAAAATTGCAAAATAAGATGAATGTGAAGAATAAAACACACAAATGTGTACCAAGAAACAGCCAGATAAATCCCTCCGCCCAAGAGTTTGAATAGAGAAATATGCCTCACAAAGCCTGTATTTATGGGCTTTGCGGGGCTTTTTATTTTGAAATATGGATGTTTCACTCTAATTTAGTGTAATTCGGCTCTAAATTTTGGCTCATAGTATCAAGAAATCCTTAAAACATGCGGATATGCGTGTGGGTATGCGGTTTCGGAATAGAGCCATATTTTCAAGCTCGGTCTTATTTTGAGGTAGTCGGTCAACCATGATTATAGTATAATTGGTTATAGTTTATATGAAAGAGAGTTTGAAATATCATTGTAGTGTATTGAAAAAAATTAGTGGTATTTTAGAAAGGAATTGACAGATATGATAGACATATATACAGAAAAAAAAGATTCCAAAGACTGGATACTTCAAAACGATTTGTATTTCAATTTAAATACAGGTAATGAAGAAATGTCCCAATATGAAATAAATCTCATTCGGCAAGTAGACGAGGCGAAGTTGACATCAGATAAGCACATTGAAACAAAATATGGTTTAGGCACAATCCGTAATTTGTCATCTGGTTGCAAGACATTACTTAATATTGTAAAGCATCCTGATAAGGTGGTAAATGTAGAAGAATGTGGTCCGAATGTGCTTAAAATAATTTTTACTATGGATAATATAAAGATTTATATGTCCAGACCAACGCTTTTTGATATTCCGGATGATGTGCAAATCAGATTCAATGATTCTGATATAGTGACCGGAGGGAGAGGATATAATGCTTGGTGGGGTAAGGAGTATGAAAGGAGAGAAGCAGATGATCTATAAGAATATTACATTTAAAGCAGATCCATTTTCATATAATCTGGAATTTGACGATAGAATAACTCTTGTTGGCGGAGATAGTGGTACTGGTAAAACTGTGCTTTATGAAATGTTAGAAGATCTACGATTAACTAATGAATACAAAGCTATAAAATTGTTTAATTACAAATCAGATAATTTCTCAGAATCAATTGAACAGTGCAGAGATAGTTTTATTGTAGTCGATAATGCAGATAATTTGATTAATGATGAGGTCAGACGTTTTATTAATTTTGAGCCGTCGAATCAATATATGCTTTTCCTACGAAATTGCGACGGACTAAATGTATCTGATAAGAGCTTTAAGGTGTTGAAGTTTGACAATAATAGGATAACACTGGAAGAGGAGTTGTGATATGAAGTATTTATGGACAGAAGATACCGGCGTAGGACTTCACTTCTGGAAATTGGTTAACCAACTTTTCTTTAATGATGCATTTGTGGTCGAAAGTAAAGAAAGCAATCAGGGCTTATTGGATGCATTGGCAGAGATAGATATGAAAGAGGACGATAAGTATTATATTTCGTTTGACTATGTGGTTGATAATCAGGATATTCGTAATAAGTATCGTATGTTGAAATCAATAACAAATAAGGCAGAAGGAAAGATTATCATTCTGGATATGATTTGTTTTGAATATCTGATTCTTGCTTTTGATAAGCTGGTGGCATGGACAGGCACTGGAAAGACAGATAAAATCAAGATTCGGGAAGAGGTTTTATCAGCAATTGAGGATCATAGAATCAACTTGTCAAAGATTGGTGATGAGAAGACATTGCAGTATTTGGCAAGTTTTAAGAGATACTCTACAGAGCGTGTGATGAAATCATTGGTGGGTGAATTTACACAAAACGAGAAGTGGTCCGTTAAGGGTTCTCTTATGGGTGAGTGCTGGTACAAGGATTGTTGTGTGTCAGAACATCCGAATAATCTGAGGTGTGGTAAGCCGGAGGTTGAGGATGGAAATGAGAAGATGCGGATGCTGGTACAGTCGGATGAAGTGTAGAAAATTTTGTCCACTATTATAGTATAAAACCGAGCACATATTGTGAAATTATTAAGAAAAAACATCAGTGATTACTTGAACTTGGTGTATAAATAAAGGATTTTCGCTTATGAAAGAAAAAATAAAAGATAATATAGTCGATTTATTATTAGATGGTGTTAAAGAAAAATTAGATAGTGTTAAGGAAAATTATAAATGGCAAAAGCTATTTGTTTCAACAGGGGATTTTTTTGTGAATAATCCGGATGTTTTGGTGAAATTTGAAGATGATTTATATTCCGTATTTTCAAAGGATAATCTAATTAGGATAGCGAAAAGATTAAAAGATAAGAATGGATATGATTTTTCGCAATTACTTCATAATGAGTTATATGATTTGATGGTGAGTTATGAAATTCCGATAATGGAGACAGAAACGTATATTCATCACTTTATGCAGGTTATAATAACTTATTTAGAAGAAAATGATTCGGATAAAGCATTGGAAATGTTTTTGGGTGATATGAGAAAGGAAATCGGAACTTATTTTGCTGCATTAGAATCAAAATTAGAATTAGTTTTAAATCAAATCTCAAATTTAAATAAAGAGAAAATAACTACCTATTCAATAGCGGATATTGATGCGCAGATTAGGAGAGAAACAAAATATAAAGGAATGGGACTTGATTTTTTCAAACTTGATGATGAACAATTTGAATCAAAATTCCAGAATTCTCTAAATGATACAAAGGTATATGTTGTTGGAAAATCGAGAGAAGAGACAACCTATAGAATTTTAAATGAATTAAAAAATAAGAATTCGAAAAGAATCACATTGGTGGTTAAGTCGGAGAAAGAGTGGAATAAATTACAACATTCAAATTTGTCAGGGAATATTTTAGTGCCGTTTTTTTATGCAGATAGGATAGTGGTAATTCCTAATAATACCAATATTTTTATATATGGTGAAGATGAACCTTGCTATACACAAAATAAATTGATTCTGAGAAAAAGGACAAAAAGAAATATTATAGATTCATTAGAAGAACTTGGCATAGATGCAAATGAAGCCTATAAGATGGTGGATAATACCCATGGATTATATGTGCCATTAAAGAAAAAGCTTTTTGATGGTGCGATGTATGATAAGCCAGATTGGGTAGAAGACCATTCTGATGTGGTTATAGCTGCTCTTTTATGTGGTAAATGGACTGAAGCAACCGGAGATGTATTGGTTTTCGAAGAAATGTCAGGAAAAGCATACAGTGATTGCAAAAAAGAATTGGGAAAGTATTTACATAGAGAAAATCCATACATAGTATCGAATAATAGCTATAGAGGGAGCAATATGCAACTTGCTAGTGTAGAAGATGCATGGGAAGAGTTGGATCTTTATATAAATGATGAGGTGTGGGATAAATTTATAAGTCTATTTTATGAGGTTTTGATAGAATCAGAGCCTATTTTTGAGTACCCTTTTGAAAAGCATTTTGAGGCGAGTATTTACGCAAAGAAACCAGAGTGGTCTCCAACGTTAAAAAAGGGGATGATAAGAACTCTTATTATGCGTGCGTATTATAGAGGGCATGAAGAAAATCAAAAGCAAATTGATAATATAGTAGCAAAAGTTTTGGATACTATTACCAGTAAAGAAAGATGGGGATATATTTCACAATATTTGCCAGAGTTGTGCGAAGCTTCACCGGAAAGTGTTTTAAGAAAACTAGAATCTGAAATAGAGGTATCCCAAGGCTTAATCGACTTGTTTGCAGAAAAAGGTGGAGACTTTATGACAAGTCGACATTACTATACCAATGTTTTATGGGCCGTAGAACAACTAATTCAGCAAAAGAAATATGTTGTAAGAGCTTTGGAGTGGTTATGGGAGATTGACTCACATAATATTAAATTTAGTATAAGTAATAGCCCTAAAGGTGTGTTAGATGTGGTCTTTTGTGCTTGGATTAATGAGAGTGCATTGACGGTTGAACAGAAAATTGAGTTAGCAAGGAGTGCAACTGAACGATATCCAAATGCTTGGGATGTTATTGCATCTAAATTGCCACATGGGACAAGTTCAATATGTTCAACATTGAATACACCTAAATACAGAAGAATAGATGAACCAGAAGAATTATACGTACATGAAGTAAATAAAACATATATTGAATATCTGAGAATGTGCATTGATAGAGCATACACGGGCGCTGACAGATGGATTAAAATACTTCAGCATGTAAAGTCTTATGATATAAATATTCAAAAAGAAGTATTTGAAAAATTAGTGTTTATTTGTAAAAAAATGAGTGACGAAGAAAAAATCAGGATAAAAAATGAAATAAGATATGAGATATTTAGACACAGATATTTTGAAGATGCAGATTGGAGTATGCCACAAGAAGTATTGCGTGAATATGAATGTGTAATGAATAAAATAGTTGTAGGTGAAAAGATTTATGACTATTTGTATATTTTTTCGCATGTATATGATTTTCCGTTGCTTAATCCTATTCCATATTCTAAAGAAGAAAACACAGAAATACATAATCAAAATTATATATTAAGAGAGGAAGAGATTAATGCAAGAATCAAGAAATTTAAGGAGAAAGGATATTCAATAGATAGATTAATTCAATTGGCTGTGAAGGAAAAATATGACGTAGTAGGTGAAGTTCTGGCACAGTTTTATTGTGATGGGTTGTTTGATGAGAAAGTATTTTGCTCTTTAATGGAAAATGATAAAGAAGGAAAATATGTTTATGACTATGTAAGCTATCTATATAGAAAAGGAGTTATAGATTTAAGCGAGGTTATAGAAAAGGTTAAAAGTATATCTGATAATAAAAATCTTCTAACAAACTTGATTTCATTAGAATTTGTAGAGGATTATGAAAATGCTCTTATTGTGAAGGAAAATGAAGACATCAAGAAGATGTATTGGAGCAGAAATGTACGATTAAGGATATCAGATAAAGCAGAGCATAAAGTGTTTATATGGGCGATAAATGAGTGTAAAAAATATGGTTCATTCAATACATATTTAGAATTGCTGTATGATATAAAAGATAAAATTTCTGTTCAAGAATTATATAAAGCTACACTTGAAATGTCTGATATAAAATGTGATGTTGCTAGTTCTATGACTGATTATTACCTTAAAGAAATATTTAATATTTTACAACAAACTTTTATAGATGATGATGAAAAATGTGCAGAATTAGCGACATTAGAGTGGATGTGTAGAAATGTGCTTGAATGGGAGCATATGAAATGCATGCAAAAGATTATGAAGGATGATCCGACCTTCTATGCGTTATTAGTTAGTATTATATATAAGGCGGATGACAATGAAAATATTGACGAAGAAAAGAGGAAATTGGCCAATAAGGTTTATTCGGGTTTTGATAAAGCAAAGTTTTGCCCAACAGAAAAGGATGGGGAAGTCATATATGAAAATCTGAAAAAGTGGATAGAGAAGTTTAAAGAGCTACTGATTAACCAGAAGCAAGAAAGACTATTCGGGAACTTGGTTGGACGTTTATTGGCATATTCACCAATTGGGGGGGATGGTTATAGTCCGTGTGAAGCTGTGCGTATGGTTATAGAAGAATATTACACAGATTCGTTAAAAACCGCCTATGTGGTAGCAGAAGAAAACAAACGTGGAGTGCATATGGTTGATGCTGGTAAATCTGAGATTATATTACATCAAAGATATCAAAAGAATGCGGAAGCATTACAAGAACGCTATCCCTATACTGCAGATATATATTTTGCAATTAGTGATAATTATAAACGCGAAGCTGAATATGAAAGAAAGCGTGCAGAAGATGAATGGTAGGAAAAAATACATAGGTGAATCGTATAGTTTTTATAGAAAGAATAGACCTATTGGAAGGGGAGGCAATGGGGCTGTGTATGAAGTGGAACTTCTATCCGATAATGGATTGGGGGTTCCTATGGTGGCTAAATTTTTCGAGTATGAAGGCACAGATAAGGAAAAAAGATATAAGAGATTTAAGAACGAGATAATTGCTTTAAATGAGTTGAAGGATATTGATGGTATAATGAAGGTGCTTGATAAGAAATGTCCACAAGATATACCTCGAACTATGGATGAAGCATGGTATCTGATGCCTAAAGCGAAACCATATAAGCTTACACACTCCCCTAATATATATATCAAGATAGTAGATATGCTTCAGTTGGCACGAATTATACAATGTATCCACGAGAGGAATGGAGCACATCGAGATATTAAGCCGGAAAATATATTGATATTAGGTAATCGATTAGTTCTTTCTGATTTTGGATTGTATTGGGGAATAGAGGAGGAACGGCTTACAGAATTTAATGAGCGAATAGGACCATACAAAATAATGCCACCTGAATTAGAGAATGTGCAAACCGATTTGGATTTAGATTTTAGACCTTCGGATGTATATTTATTTGCTAAGGTATTATGGATGACATTGAAGGGGGATAATATCGGTTTTCGAGGACAATATCAACGAGGAGATGTTCAGATTTTTCTAAATAAAGAGAATTTTGGTGATGTAATTACATTAGAGCCAATACATAAATTAATAGAGCAGGCTACTTTTGAAGATATGAACAAAAGAATATCGATTCACCAATGTATTGATTATTTGGAATTGCAACGCAATTTATTGGACGAGAGGGAACGAGAACTACTTTCCAATGAGTTAGTTAGTCGGTTGCTTTATGATGAACATAGTAAAATGATTATTGAACGTACCAAGCCGGATGAGTTGATATATGAAGATAAAGGGACTATTTTTAGTATGTTAAGAGGTGTCATTCCAATATCCAAAATCATGGTCAAATCACTTAATGATGAGCAAAAGGCAAAGCAGATTCAGCTGACGGATTTTCAGGTTGGCTCAGGTGGTATATGCAAGATGCTTTATTTTAATAATGGAATTAAAGTTAAAGAATATATAATGGAAATAAATAAAATGACTTATTCTCATTTAAATTTAGATATTGTACTTGAGTTAAATGATATTGATTCAGTTGATAAAGAATATGTTGCATATTCGGAAACGGTGCGAGGATTTGGAAATATGTATCCCAAGATATATTTTTCTTCGGATGAAAAGATTATTATAACAAAAGTAAAATAAAAAGATTGAGTATATTGTTTCTTAAAATATGAAGAATTTCAAATACTCATATTGCATTTTATATGTTAACATTTTATAATTAACCTATGGCAACAGTTTGGCAACAACCATTCAGTAGGTCGAAATAATCATTGTAATTTATATAAAAACATGTCCCATATTGGAACAAAACTTAAATAAAATAAGTTAATTTTATATTAGAATATAAAGAGTTTGAATAGTAAACAGAGCTTCATAAATGGCGTAAGTAAGCCATTTATGGGGCTTTTTCTTTTATCGTGATACCTATATGATACCTGTTTTGATAGTACCCTAGATATAATAGTTTGAGAAATTATTAAAAGAATATGTTATGATAATAATATAAGTTTAGGTTACACTCACAATATTATTTGTATGTCTATGCATACCAACATTTTTGATGTAACAAATGATGTCCAATTAGATTTAAAGCAGATCTATTTTTATACGATCTTGAATTTGATGAGACCAAGATGCCAGTCTTTGATGCGGATAATGATGATTTTACATTGACTTTGTATAATCTGAATTATGGACATGATTATGTGATAAATGTTAACGATACTCAAGGTGATACAAGGAATGGCACTCAAGGTGGCACTCAAGACAGATTACAGAAACAAATTTTTGAGACAGCAATATGATTTTGGACTAACAGTCCAATGAAATTATAGTTTTCATAAGGTATTATAAAATAAAAAGCTTGGAGGATATCTTATGGGAACTAATTTTTATCTTATGAGTAGAAATAAAAAGCTGATAAGGGAGCATTTTGCTGTCGAAACAGAATATGACATAAAGGATATTGAATATGCAATAGTTGATGAACCCTATCTTGGATATGAGATTCATCTGAATAAGTTAAGTTGTGGATGGCGTCCGCTATTCCAAAGACATAAGACAATCAAGACATTTAAGGAGCTGGAAGAGTTTTGCCTAAAAAATAAAAGCGTTATAAGCATTTATGATGAATATGGAAGAAGATATACATGGAAACAATATTTTGAAAAAGTATATGAGCATAGTCAGCAAAAGAAACAGCCACGTAAATGGATATATGATATCGATTCAACTTTCCCCAATTGTGGACCAAGTTTACAAAATGTATCATGTACAGAACAGGAGGCAGAAATATATATTCCATTCTGTCATAGAGAATATAACGAAAAGGAAAAGCTGGCGAAGGAACGCTTTCATGTGAATGAAAGATTATGGTGTAAGGAAAAGTATTGGGAAGATCCGGATTATCCATTTGATTGGACAGAAGGTGAGTTTTGCTAGAAGGAGCATATGCTTATGTATGAGAATATTGATATGGAAAAAACTGGAATATTACTGAAAGAGTTATTTGATAGATATGGTTATACAGTCAAAGATATTCAGAAAATATTGCATTTATCATGCCCACAGCCTATATATCGATGGTTTAAGGGCAGCATTTTACCATCAGTAGATCATTTGTATGTATTGAGCAGGTTGCTTAAGGTTCATATGGAAGATTTGCTTGTGCCTAAATGTGAATATAGTATCGTTACGGAAAAGTATGTAGAAAAGCCATTAGGTGACAAAAGACTATATGAATATTGGAAACGCTTATGCATAAAGAAATGTGCATAGTTTTAAGTGGGTCATGCAACAGAGTTGTTTCCTTTACAAATTATCAGCTGGAGAATGACTTAGTTGACTTGATTTGATTTCACTGATATAATAAGTTTCACTACAAGAGTGAAAGTGGTGATATGAGTGAAATTGGATAGAATAGGATTAGAATGTGTTGAGAATAAGTTTTTAAAACTTCCAAATATTCAGAAGTATGAAGTTGTCAGTAGGACAGAAGATGGTTTTATTGCATCTGTGGAAATGGATGATGGGTATGAGTTTCAAATAAATGCGTACTTCTTGGACAGGGTGTTTCCGTCTACAGTTATAAAATTGATTGAAAAGCAGAATCAAAGTCAGGAAGTTAACATTTTGGTTGCTCCACATATTTCAGAAAGAACTGCACAAATATGTGAAGATAACGGAATGGGTTATTTTGATTATGCAGGAAACTGTTGGTTTGTGGGTCATTCTATTTATTTGTCCGAAAAAGGAAATAAGAATCCAAGACCCAAAGAGCAAAGGTCTGTGTCCATATTTGAAAGGACTTCCGTGGTGTCTTCCTGTATTTTGCGCGAGTTGTTTGCGGATGTAACTAAGACATGGAAGCTTAAATACCTATCGGAAAAGGTGAATTGCAGCATTGGACAGGTATCCAAACTGATGAAAGTTCTGGTGGAAAACGCTTGGGTAGAAAAATTGCCGGATGGTTATAAGGTTATTGATCCGAAATCACTCCTGTTGGAATGGAGTAAGGATTATGGCAAAAAAGAAATAACATCATATGCTTGCTATAGTTTAGATAATATCTCTGTTATTGAGGAGCAATTAAAAAAATTAAAGATAGATACGGGGATTGATTCATTTCTTACCGGATTGTCTGGAGGAGTGCGATATACGCCTGTGGTGCGATACAATAAGGTACATGTTTATATAGCACCAGAGGATATTCAGGAAGCAATTCGATATTTGGACATGAAAGAAGTAAATAGTGGTTCAAATGTGGTTATTTTTCCATTAGAGAACGATTCCTATATCAAGGATTTCAGGGTAATTGATGACTCTACAGTAGTATCTCCTCTGCAAATATATTTGGATTGTATGCAGATAAAGGGCAGGGGAGAAGAAATGGCGGATGCGGTTTTGAAAAAGGAGATACTTAGATGATAAGAGATGAAGACTTGAAAAGCTGCGTAGACTATTCGGAAGGTCAGAAGCTGGCTGCACATAGAGTTCTGGTAGAGTTGGTTAATATTTTTCATGAATATGAAGATGAGATTCGTGTGGTAGGAGGCTGGGTTCCAGATTTAATGTTTCCACAAGAAGGTCATGTGGGAAGTGTGGATGTAGATATTATGATCAATCATCTGACTTTGCAGGATGAAGGTTATCAGAACATGTCGAGAATACTTCAGAAAAATGGATACAAGGAGCATCCGGAAAAATATTTTTCCTTTGTAAAGACAGTGATGGTGGACGGAATATCTTATGATGTGGATGTAGATATTTTAGCTGGAATGTATGGTGGTACACAATCGAAGAGAAGAAGTCAGCATGTGCAGGGTGTTAAGGCGTTAAAGGCAACAGGTGGTAATTTTGCATTTGAATTTCCGGCACAGAAGATTAGTGTGGAAGCAGAACGACCAGATGGCGCAATAGATGTTGCAAATGTCAGTGTTGTAGCAGTAGTTCCTTATTTAATAATGAAAACAGCAGCTATGGGCAGGGGAAAAGCTAAGGATGCGTATGATATTTACTTTATTATCAAACATTATATTGGTGGAGTAAGAGAACTGGCAAAAGAATTTGAACCTGTAAGGGATAAAAATATTGTAATAGAAGCGAAAGATAAGCTAGCAGGTAAATTTGCTTCTGAAAACCATGTCGGTCCAAAAGATGTGGCAGATTTTATGGATTTAGAGGATGAAGAAAGTATAGAAATGATCAAGAGGGATGCTTACGAACAAGTGCAGGCATTATTGAACTTAATATAGGTATTTAAAAACATTAGAGATGTAATAGTCTCGCCAGTCTCAAAATATTTTGAGACTAATAAGACTAACCCGAATAGAATGCTATCTCAACTTGGGAAAATTAATTAAATTCATTCATAGCATCCACATATTCCTGTAATCCATTAGGTTTGCAAGCCAATTCAGCATACAGCAGAGGGCTTTTCTGTGCCAGCCGATATAGATATGCAATATCATTAGGTGTATCAAGCAAGACAGCTGAATTACATTTTTCACAACTGATAATAAGAGGCGTGCCGGAATATGTATCATTGATAGCATTAATGATAACGGAATTAGTATCAGGTTCATACATACCAAACAGGTAACAAGGATTATTTTGTTTCATGATGTACTCCTTCCCACAGATACTTAGCACCATCAAGCAGATCAATGATGGCTGTAAGCATATTGTTATAGTCGGTCTGCAGTTCCTTGATTTCATCACTTGTAGGAAGATTGTTTAAAGTTTGATGTTTGTGTTGATTGCTCATGATAAAGCTACTTTCATAGTGGGTGTGGCAGCAGGCACAGTTAAGCACCCGCAAGCCACATTTGATTATTCGTTTTTAGTAGTAAAAGTAGATTATATCTGCCATGGATTTCGTAAAAGCAATATTGAATAATTGCAACTAATTTGCTACTGAATTTTTTGAAAACGATATGAAAAGAGTAACATTAGATGAAATAGATGCGGTGGAATGCAGCATAAAATCAGCATTTTTGATTTGATGATACTTCCTTTGGGAAGAGTTTAAATAGTAAACAGAGCTTCATAAATGGCGTAAACAAGCCATTTATTGGGCTTTTTCTTTTGTCGTGATACTTATATGATACCCATTGAAGGTTATGTGGGGAAGAGTTGATGTAGATATTATGATTAATTATCTGGATTTGCAGGGTGAAAGTTATCAGAACATGTTGAGGATACTTCAAAAAACGGATACTTTCATTGCAACATATTACAATAAATAATATAATAGATACAATAAATATTAATTGAATGGATGTCATCAATATGGATAAAATAAATGAATTACGATTAGGATTAGAAACTGCATATATAGATGGTTCTGTTGCTTCTGACAGTTTTTATTGTCCTCAGTTTGTATCGAATAATTATAAATCTGGTAAGAAAGTTTTATCTTCGATTGAAGATGAGCTGTTAAGATGTGATAAGTTTCAGATCAGTGTTGCATTTATTACTATGAGCGGAATCACACCATTACTTCAGACATTTAAAAATTTGGAAAAGAAAAATATTCCAGGTGAAATTCTCACAACTAATTATTTGAATTTTAGCGAGCCTAAAGCGTTGGAGAAGCTTAATGGATTATCAAATATTACATTAAAAATGTATGACGTACAAGAGGCAGATGAAGGATTTCATACAAAAGGATATATTTTTAAAACAGATGAAGTATATCGTATTATCATTGGAAGTTCGAATATAACAAGTGCAGCACTTACTAGCAATCATGAGTGGAATACTAAGCTTGTATCAACGCAGCAAGGGAAGATAGCGAAGGAAATAGTTGAAGAATTTAATAGATTATGGAATTCTAGTTATGCCTTAGATTTTAATGAATTTTATGGGGATTATAAAGAACAATATGAAATTATTAAACATCAGAGAGATATTGCGAGGATTGATAAGGTTGTATCGCTTGAAAAATATAAGCTAAAGCCAAACAGTATGCAGATTGGATTTATTACAAATCTTAAGAAGATTTTAGAAGAAGGAGAGGACAGGGCACTTCTTATATCGGCGACTGGAACAGGTAAGACTTATGCTTCTGCATTTGCAATGAGAGAGCTTGGATTTAAAAAAGTTTTATTTTTAGTTCATAGAGGACAGCTTGCAAGACAGACTAAGAAATCTTATGAGAAGGTGTTTGCAAAATCTGTTTCTATGGGTTTGGTTGGTGCAGGTTATCATGAATATGAAGCGGATTATGTATTTGCTACAGTCCAGACATTAAATCGAGATGAGCATTTGCTTCAATTTGATAAGGATACATTTGATTGTATTGTGTTGGATGAAGCACATCATGTAACTGCTGATACATATCAGAAGATTATGAAACATTTTACGCCTAAGTTGTGGCTTGGGATGACAGCAACTCCTGATAAGCGGGATGATAATATTGCAGGTAGAAATGTTTATGAGTTGTTCAATTATAAGATTGCATATGAGATACGTTTACAACAGGCCATGGAAGAAAACTTGTTGTGCCCATTTCATTATTTTGGAATTACTGATTTGTCTGTAGTTGGAGATGTTAAAGAAAATCATGATTTTAGTATGCTTACAAGCGATGAACGTGTAAGGCATATAATCCAGCAGGCAAATTATTATGGATATAGTGGAGAAAAAGTTAAAGGTCTTATATTTTGTAGCAGTATCAAAGAAACACAGGAGTTATCACATAAATTTAATAATATAGTTAATCCAGATACAGGGAAATATTTTCGAACGATAGCGTTGAATGGTGATGCAACGGAACAGGAAAGGCAGAATGCATTTGAGAGACTTGCAATGGATGAGAATGAGGAAAATATTAATAAGAAGCCGTTAGACTATATATTTTCTGTAGAAATATTGAATGAAGGTGTTGACATTGTAGAGGTTAATCAGGTTATTATGCTTAGACCGACACAATCACCTATAATATTTATACAGCAGTTGGGACGAGGACTTAGAAAGGCCGATGAAAAAGAGTATGTTGTTATTCTTGATTTTATTGGTAATTATAATAATAATTTTATGATTCCAATAGCACTGTCAGGGGATAGAACTTACAATAAAGATAATATACGTAGATACATAATGGAAGGTGGAAGGGTTATTCCAGGTGCATCTACAGTGCATTTTGATGAAATAAGTAAGAAAAGAATATTTGCATCTGTTGATAATGCTAATTTTAGTGATATTAAACTGATAAAAGAAAATTACACAAATCTTAAGAATAAATTAGGAAGAATACCACATTTACGGGATTTTGATGATTATGGAGAAATGGATGTTGCCCGTATTTTTGATAATAATAGTCTGGGTTCGTATTATAAGTTTTTAGTTAAATATGAGAAGGATTATAAGCTTCGTCTCTCACAGGAAGAAGAAAAGATAGTCGAATTTATTTCCAAGAAACTGGCAAATGGTAAGAGAATTCAAGAATTACAATTACTTAAGAGAATGCTTATGTATGCAAAAGGATTGTCCAAATGTGGATTATTTTCAAGTCTTTCACAGGATATGTTGACTTATGGTAAATCAATTAGCAAGGAACAGAAGGAAAATATTATAAATGTTATGACTAATGAATTTCCGGCAGGATCTGGTAAGAAAACATATGCACAGTGTGTTTTTATAGAAAAGGAAGGCAATGATTATAAGCCAACAAAAACATTTCTTGAAATGCTATCAAATAAAGATTTTTATAATATTATTAAAGAACTTGTTGATTTTGGAATAAGTAGATATGAGAGAGATTATAAACAAAGTTATGATGTAACAGATTTTGTCCTTTATCAAAAATATACGTATGAGGACGTATGTCGTCTGCTTAATTGGGAACAGAATGAAGTTCCATTAAATATTGGTGGTTATAAATATGATAAGAAAACAAAGACATTTCCAGTATTTATTAATTATGATAAATCGGATGATATTAGTGACACAACAAAATATGAGGATCATTTTGAACAAGGATTTAGGGATAGATTGATAGCAATATCAAAATCGGGAAGGAGTCTGCAATCTGAGGATGTACAGAATTTTCTTAAGGCTAAAGAGAGAGGAATTAGAGTAGAACTTTTTGTGCGAAAGAATAAGGACGATAAGATTTCTAAGGAATTTTATTATCTTGGGCATATGACAGCTAGTGGAAATACTAAGGAATTTACAATGCCAAATACACAGAAAACAGCAGTTGAGATAGAGTGGATACTTGATGTTCCAGTACGTGAAGATATATATGAGTATATTGTAAATTCATAAATATTATGTATATGTCAAAAGTATAAAAAGTCGTTTGTGCTTGCAGAAAAAGACTTTTTTACTTAATTTATTGCATTAAATCACGATATTAAAAGAAAGAAGGAAAGTGAGATAATTAGTTTTATAATTGTCACACAAGAATTATATGAAAACAGTTAAAGTAGTTGCAGCAGTAATAAAAGAAGTTAATGATAATGGGGAGCCAATTATATTCGCAACGCAGCGCGGGTATGGAGAATTCAAGGATGGCTGGGAATTTCCGGGAGGAAAAATAGAGGCAGGAGAGACACCACAGGAAGCATTAAAACGAGAGATTATGGAAGAATTAGATACAAAAGTTAAAATTGGAAATTTAATAGATACAATTGAATATGATTATCCCAATTTTCACCTTTTAATGGATTGTTTTTGGTGTGAGATAGTAAGTGGAGAATTGAAGTTAAAGGAACATGAAAATGCAAAATGGCTGACTAAGGAGCATCTTGATGAGGTTGAATGGCTGCCGGCAGATGTTATTTTGATTGATAAAATAAGAATGGATATGTAGGAGGATTTCACTAATATAATAAGTTTCACTACACGAGTGAAAGCGGGGATATAAGTGGATATTTTATTTAAAAATGATGATTTTGTATTTTCGTACAGAGTTGGCGGTATATTGATACATAATGATAAAATCTCGTTACAGCATCCAAAGAATGATGATTATGCTATTATTGGCGGACACGTTGCAGCTATGGAGATAAGCATGGAAACTCTTAAACGGGAATTTTAAGAAGAAATTTATGCTAAGATAAAGGTAGATAATCTGTTGGCAATCGTAGAAATTTATTTTCCATGGGGGAAGACCCTGTCATCAGATATGCTTATATTATAATGTGCATCTGGTGAATGGTAATATTCCATTAGATGGAGTGTTTTATGGATATGATGAGCTGGATAATGAAAGAATTGATCTGGATTTCTGTTGGGTTCCACTAGAGGATTTAAAGAAAGGTAATAAAGTATATACTTTAGAGTTGATACCATATATTCTTGAAACTGCTAAAATAGAGTTACAGGAAAGAATAGGAGCGGTCAAAGTTTGAGATAAAATCGATAGGTGTTTACTCAGTAACAGGTAAGACCAGAGTAAATGTTTATTGAACATTAATATTAGATGTATAAATTTTTGCATATTGAAAATGTTTTGCATTATCACTTTAAAAATATTAAATAATAAGTAAATTAATAAATTAAATATATACTATAGAAAATAAAATACACACACATAGTATGCTGGGTTTATAAAAATAATACAAAAAAGCGTATTTAAATACAATATATGTTATTGTTTAAATATGATAACTTAATATTTAAGTACATATTTTATATTATATACAAATTTATCATTATTTAACAACATAAATTAGATATTTTTTGAATGTTTTCTAGAAAATATGTTACAATTTTATTTATAGAGGAGAGTTATAATTAATATATAATAACGTTGAAGTGAAAAGAGGTGATACAATGAATATTAAAGTATATGAATTAAAAATTAAATTATATACTCTTAAAGATATACCAGTTGACGATATGTTATCAATAGAATCAGATTACATAGACTCAGCACTGGCATTGAGTGATGAGTGGTTGACATACCACGAGAACACAGGATATAAGATGTATACGTACAATGGCTTATATCCTCTTGAGCGTTCGGGAATATATAAGAAAGATAGCATATATACGATGACAATAAGAACAGTTAAATATGAACTGGCATCTTATATGTCTAAGGTGCTTGCTAATCATTATACAGAAACATTAAAAGGTTTGATAGTTGAGAAAAGAATTATTTCAAAGAGATTTATTGAGGAGATATATACCCTGACACCGGCAATTCAAAAGAATGATATTGGATACTGGAAGGATAATTACTCAGTAGAGCAGTATGAGCAGAGACTTTTTATAAATGCTGTTAAAAAATATAATGCTTTTACTAATAGCAAGCTAGATGAAGATTTTGATTTATATACATCAATACAGTTCCTTAATAAGAAGCCGGTGAAGTTTAGGTATAAAGGCATTACACTTCTTGGTGATAAGTTTGACCTTAAGATAGCCGATAATAAAAAGGCTCAGGAATTAGCATATTTTCTGATTGGAACAGGGATCTGCGAAATGAATTCCAGAGGAGCTGGATATTGTAATTATAAATATATATAATTGTGTATAATTTATAGTTATATATTTATATTACAAAATATTAAGATGATGGAGGTGGATATGTTTGTTAAAAGATTGCATTGAAATATTTGCCAGGGAGCTTGAAAAGACCGAAGAACAATTTGGAAATCGGGAAAAATTTATATTAGATAGCTATATTCCGGCAGATGGTGATTATATTGTTGTGCAGAAGGATGGAACGTTAAAGAGCAGGTCATTTAAGCTTGATAAGAAGACAAGAACATTAAACGGTATGATAAGCGGTAGTCAATTAGATGATGACATTAAGTTTTATGATTACCATAGCAGACTGGTGAGTAAGGATAAGCCTCAGGATCCGAAAAAAGCAATACATTCTAATAATTATTTGTCATTTTGGATAAAATGGAACAAGCTGGATAATATGGAATTGGTTATGCAGGCGATTGACAGATATTATGATGTATTAAAAAATCCCAAAGCAAAATATAAGAATATTTATGATGCGAAAATGTATGATTATATAGCTGAAAAGGTAGGCGATGTTGATCAGGAAAAGCTGGAATATTCAAGAAACTGGATAAAACAGAATATATTTAAGCTTAAAGATATGGGGATAGAGTTAACAGGTAAGAATTATCTTAAGATATTTTTTGAAGATGATAAAGAGTTGTATGTCAGGGAAGAACAACGTTATCTTATAACTAAACTTTTTAACAAGAATGATTATAGTACAGAAATTGATGGACAGATACTAGGACCTCCGAATGATAATCTTACATTGAATCTGAAGAAGCCATATATGGAACATAAGACAAGAAAAATAATGGTACCATATTTACTAACTACACAAAATGCGTTAGTCCAAAGAATGTTTTTTGATTATCTTATGAACGAAGCTAATAAAGGTAATACTAATTTGTTTTTTGATAATTCAGTCCTTGATAGCAAGTATAACAAAAGTGGAATTACGGCTTTGAAAAATGGAGAATTTATTGAAGGAGATTTTTCGGGTTTCTTTTTGCAGACTATTGTTGTATGTACCCAAAAGGGGGATATATTAATAGAAATAGAACATCAAGATACTATAGTTGATTATAAGTATAATCTTTATAAGCCATTTGTATATTCTAATGTTTTGGAAGATGATGTTACAGATGAACAATATAGGAAATATGGTAATAAGAAAGAATTACTTGCTGTAATTAATGAAGTATTATTTTCTAAGTGGTTGTCGGGCAATTTCTTTTCGGATGAAGAGCAAATTAAAAAAATAAATATAGATAGTATTTTAAAGAAAAATATATTTTTATCAAGGGATGCTATATTTGCGTGGCTTTATAAGGGGCAGAGTAAAGGTATAGAAAGCATTCTGCACTTAGTAAGTATTAGTATTATTAAGAGTTCAATTACTAATGGTTATATTGGGAAAGCAGTTAAGCAGTTTAATCTGATGAAATCATTAGATATGTATTTGGGAGGGAATGATATGAAAGACAGATATATTGATATAAGAAATAGTCTTAGCAGAAAGATTAATGCGGATGGATATAGTCAGATAGAAAGTGAAAGCGAATATTATTATGCTGTTGGTCAGCTTGTAAGGTATTATATTTCATTAAGTAAATCAAAAGATAAAAATCATTCGTTAGCCAATCCATTTTTTTATGTTGCAAATGATGGTGTATTAAAAAAGAGATTGGAACAATTATTTAAAAAATATAATTATGCAATTAAAATTAGCGCTAATAGATACAATAAGCTTTATGCAATGATTATAGCTTATATAACAGAAGGAAAGGTAAATAGTGAAGATATAATAGCTGGATATTTAAGTGATAATCTTATATACGATTCAAAGAAGTTAGAGGAGGAAAATTAATATGAATAAGAGAGTATATGGAGTTATAGGAATTTCTTCAATTATGGCTAATTGGAACGCAGATTTTTCTGGGTATCCAAAGAGTACACAGAGTGGAGATGTGTATGGAAGTGATAAAGCTTTAAAGTATCCTATGAAGAAAATGTGGAATGATGAAGGAAAGAAAGTGTTATATATTAAATCTATGACAATTTCTAAGAAAGATGGAACACTTGTGCCAAGAACATTAAGAGATAGATATGAGGAAATATTTAAAGGATTCGATTTAAAAGGGAAAAAGAAAGCCCAAGAGGTACTTATGAATCTTATGTCAGCGGTAGATGTTAAGAACTTTGGTGCAACATTTACAGTACCTAATAATAAATTTTCAATAACAGGTGCTGTTCAGTTTGGACAGGGGTTCAACAAATATTCTGATATTAATCTTGAAGTTCAACAAATATTATCACCATTTAGTACTGAAGCAGGTAAAGATAGTAAGAAAAATTCGGAAGAAAGTAAAGATAGCGAGAAAAATGAAGAGGCAAAGAATTCAACATTAGGAACAAAAATTACAAGTGATGAAGCACATTACTTCTATCCATTTGTAATTAATCCACTTGCATATAAGGAACTAGTAAGCCTTGGAGTTACAGACGGATATACAGAGGGAGATTATGAGAACTTTAAAAGAACTGCTTTAGTAAGTGCAACAGCTTATGCAACTAATGCTAAAGAAGGCTGCGAGAATGAATTTGCAATATTTGTAGAGACAGAGATAGATACATATCTTCCTAACTTATCTGAGTACATAAGCTTTGAAAAAGGTGATAAACTTAATACAATAGATATAAGTGGAGTTGCAGAAATACTTAATAATATCGGAGATAGAATAAAGGACATTGAAGTTTACTTTAATCCACATACAACTAAGCTTGTATCTGGAATTAAAGGGGAGAAGCTTTATGATATTATTACACAAAAAGAGGTGTAATGTATGGAGGCTATTAAATTTACATTAAGTGGCAGAAATGCCTTTTTTAAGAAACCAGAAGTTAATGCCTATTATTATTTTACATATAGTCACATACATAAGGTTGCTTTGTTAGGAATATTTGGTGCAATATTAGGGTATGGTGGATATGCACAGAAAGAATGGAAAAAGGAAAAGAAGGGGCAGTCTATAGAAGTTGATTATCCTGAATTCTATGAAAAATTAAGACATATAAAAGTGTCAGTTGTGCCTAAAAATGAACGTGGATATATACCTAAGAAAGTCCAGATATTTAATAATTCAGTAGGTTATGCAAGTGATGAACAGGGCGGTAATCTTATTATAAAAGAGCAATGGTTAGAAAATCCGGTGTGGGATATATATGTGCTGATTGATTGTGAAGAAGTTGAGAAACTGGCTGACTTTTTACAACAGGGAAAGTGCGTTTATTTTCCTTATCTTGGTAAAAATGATCATCCAGCAGATATTACAAATGTAGAAAAAGTTGTTGTTGAGGAAATAACATTAAAAGAAACAGTTATATCTAGTATGTTTTTAAAGGAAACAGGCAGTTTAATTATGCCTGATGATGAGGATGATATAGAAGTGTTTAAGTATGCTGAAAAATTGCCGATTGCTCTGAATGGATACACTAACTTATATGAATATGCAGACTTTTGTTATACTAATATGTTAGTAGATATAAATAATGACAAGTTACATAAGCTTTATAAAACTGAAGATAAGATTTTAGAGTTTTATTAATAATTTTGTTAATGGTGTCACATCAGGCAATAGGAATTTATTATAAGTTCATTTTGTCTGATGTGGCATTTTTAATTAATTATGTAAGTGAGAGAAAGGGGAAACATAGACAAGTATGAGTAAAGAATGTGATGGGAAAATGTTGTTTAATATAAAAAGTTTAATGCTGCCGTTAGACAGTATTACGGAATTTGGAGATGAATGTTATGCACATTTATCAGAAGATGAAACTCAAAAAGAAACTTTAACAGAGCACACAAGGCGTTGTCAGAAGTATTGGTTTAATATTGTTGAAGCTAAACATATTGAAACAGTATTTATAAAGTTTGAGCAGTTGTATATGGGGAATATTACCAATGAAGCCAGACATATATTTGAGTTGATGTCGGTTAATGTTGTAACTTTACACGATGTTGGAAAGATAAATCCTTTATTTCAGAAGCTGAAAATGAAGAATAAGTGGAAAACGGAATATGCACCTGAAAGTATATCGAGCAGACATTCTATTGTATCGGCAATTTTTTATCTTGATTATTTTCTGGATATTATTAATACAGCAAAAGGTGATGGAAGAATTAACAGGGATGAGTCTGATGTGCTTAAAGACTTTGCGTATATCTATTCTTATATAATTTCAAGGCATCATAGTGATATGAATAATCTGGAATATTTTTTTAGTGGGTTGACTGGAAAAAATACAGAAGGTGATAATTCAGGAAAAGATGCATATGACTGGTACGAAATGTTTAAACAGGAGTTATACAAAGAGCCGGTTGTAAAGCTTAGAAAACGTGATGAATGGCTTAATAGAATGGCATATCAAAGTAATGAAAAGAATATTTATTTGTATGCGTGGACAAGGCTTTTATATTCTTTATTAGTGGCAGCAGATTATTATGCAACATCTGAATTTATGAATGGATATGAAAATAACGATTATGGAAATGTTAATAATATTGATAACATAATAAATGAATATGAGAATAATGACGTACAGAAAAGTATACGTAATTATGAGAAGAATATTAAAAGATTAGATGAAGAACAGCTTGCTAAAGTTAATAAAGACACGGTTATTGGAAATATTAAGGGGATAAATGTACTGCGGACAGAAATGTTTCTTGAAACAGAATATAATCTGAAAAACAATATAGACAGTAAGATATTCTATCTTGAAGCTCCAACCGGAAGTGGAAAGAGTAATACCGCATTTAATTTAAGTTTTCAATTATTGAAAAAATCGGACTATTGCAGAAAGATTTTTTACGTATATCCATTTAATACTTTAGTTGAACAGAATATGAATTCTATGGAAAAAATATTTGGACAAAAAGAGGATATTATGTCAAATATAGCTGTAGTAAACTCAATTACTCCATATAAAGTAAAGAACAGTTCAAATATAAATCTATATAAGGATGAGAAATATGCCATAGAAGATTATCAAAAAATATTATTGGACAGACAGTTTTTAAATTACCCTATAGTGTTATCAACTCATATTACTTTATTTGATACAATGTTTGGCAGGTCTAAAGGTAGTACATTTGGATTTCATCAGTTATGTCATTCAGTTATTGTTTTAGATGAAATTCAAAGTTACAACAATAACAAATGGGGAGCAATGATAAATTTTCTAAAGGCATATGCACAGTTATTAGATATAAAAATAATTATAATGTCAGCAACTCTGCCTAATCTTGAATTGCTTACCAATAATAATGCCAAAGCTGTCAGATTGATAAATAACAGAGAAAAATATTTTAATCACAGAATGTTTGCCAATAGGGTGAAAGTTAATTATGAACTTCTTAACAGAAAAATAGAAATTGCTGAGCTGGAAGAACACATTTTGCAACATAAAAATAAGAGAATACTTATAGAATTTATAAGAAAATCAAGTGCAGAAGAATTTTATGCATATATAAGTGAAAGTGCAGAATGTCCGGTCAGGTTAATAACAGGCGATAGTAGCATACAGGAACGTAAAGATATAATTGCTGACATTGAAAATATGCAGGAAGTCATTCTTGTTGCAACACAGGTTATTGAAGCAGGTGTAGATATAGATATGGACATAGGATATAAAGATATATCAAGACTTGACAGCGAGGAACAGTTTATAGGGCGAATTAATAGGTCGTGCAGGAAAGATGGAGTTGTATATTTCTTTAATATGGACGATGCTAAAGGAATATACAGGCAAGATGTCCGCGTGGATACTGATAATACTTTAATGAATGAGGAAATAAGAGAAGTACTTAATTCTAAAGATTTTTATGATTATTATGAAAAATATGTAATACCAGTTTTAAAAAATGCCCAGGGACAATGTAACGATAATAATATAGATGAATTTATCAGAAAAGAAGTAGGAAAGCTGGATTTTAATAAAGTTGCAGATAAAATGAAGCTCATAGATGATAACAGACAGATGTATTCGATATATTTTTCAAGAAATATTATTGATAAAAATAATCCTGAGAATGTTATAGATGGTAAAAAGATATGGGAAGAGTATAAAGAACTTTTGCAGGATAATTATATGTCTTATCAGGAAAAGACCGTTAAACTACATAATATCAGAAGTGAAATGAATATGTTTATGTATCAGTTTAAAATAGAGCTATATAATGAAAAACATAAACCTGTTGTTGAACATCTGGAGTGGAATGAGCAGATAGGAGATATTTTTTATGTGGAAAATGGTGAAGATTATTACGATGAAAATGGAGTGTTAAATAAAGAGCTATTCAAGGATAATGAAGATTTATTCATATAAGGAGGTAGTAAAAAATTAGATTAATATTTGATTTTTTATACGTATGATTTGTGGCTGCGCACACTTGACACAAATTTAATAGGAGAAAAAAACGTGCGTAGAAAGGAGGTTTAGTATGCAGGTTAATGGTACATTGATTAATTATTATTTTCATTGCAAAAGACAATGCTATCTGCACGGTAACAGGTTAAATCTGGAGGATAATAGTGAGCAGGTTAAGATAGGCAAGGCAATTCACGAAGAAAAAGCGGCAGATAAAAGTAATTCAGAGATTGCAATAGACAATATAAGGCTTGATAAGCTTACCAAAGAATATCTTACAGAAGTAAAAAAGTCGGATGCAGATGTAGAAGCAGCAAAATGGCAGCTATTGTATTATTTAAAAGTATTAAAAAATAAGGGCGTAGTAAGAAAAGGAAAGCTTGAGTTTATAGAAAAGAATAAAAGCGATAAGAAAGTTATGATTCTACAATTAACAGAAGAACTGGAAAATGAACTTGACGGGTATATTAATGAAATACAGGATTTAATTGCAAGTGATAAGCCACCAGAAAGACTTAATAGCAGCAAATGTAGAAAATGTGCATATTATGAATATTGTTATATATGATGGAATAGGAAAGGCGTGTTATGGGAAGTACAAGATATATAATGTCAATGGGAGAATTAACAAGAAAAGATAATTCATTATGTTTCCGCAAGAATGGAAAAAATGTGTATATTCCAGTAGAAAATACGAAGGAAATATTTTGCTTTAACGAAGTTAGTATTAATACAAAGCTGTTAGATTTTTTGTCACAAAATAATATTATAGTACATTTCTTTAATTATTATGGAGGATATAGCGGTACATATTATCCGAGGGACCATTATCTTAGTGGAAAGCTTTTGGTAAAGCAGGTTGGTAAATATAACGATAACAGAATGAGTATTGCCAGACCAATAGTCAGGGGAATTGGACTTAATATTTATGAGCTTCTTTATCATTATTATAAGCACGATAAAAAAGATGTTAAGGAAACAATAGACTGGATAAAAAGTGATTTTTTAAAATCAGTTGAACAGGCAGAAGATGTGAAGGAGTTAATGGCATATGAGGGTGAAGTGTGGATGCGTTTTTATGATAATTTCAGATATTTTCTGCCAGATGATTTTGTAATGAACAAAAGGGTAAAAAGACCACCGGATAATCCAATTAATGCCTTGATTTCTTTTGGGAATACATTGTTGTATACAAAAACTATTTCAGCAATATATCAGACACATCTAGACCAGAGAATAAGTTTTCTGCATGAGCCGTCTGAAGGAAGATTTTCACTAAGTCTTGACATAAGTGAGGTATTCAAGCCAGTTATTGTATATAGAACTATATTTGATTTGGTTAATAATAGAAAATTACAGGTGGAAAAGCATTTTGATAAAAATGTTAATTACTGCATTTTAAATGAAGATGGAAGAAAAATATTTGTGCAGGCTTTTGAAGACAGAATGGAAAGCGTGTTTATGCATCCATTACTAAAAAGAAAAGTATCGTACAGAACAGCATTAAAGCTGGATTGTTATAAACTAATTAAAAGTATTTTGGAAGGAAAAGATTTTGTTCCATTTTCACTGAAAGAAGGTATGTAATGAAGAAAGAATTGAATTATAATTATGCATTTTTATTTTATGATGTTGGCGAAAAAAGAGTGCAGAAAGTATTTAAGATATGTAAAAAATATTTAGCACATTGTCAAAAGTCAGTATTCAGAGGTGATATGACACCATCGAGGTTTATATCACTGAGGGCAGAATTAAAAAAGGTTATAAATGAGGATGAGGATTTTATCTGTATTGTCAAGCTTAAGAATGACAGTGTGTTTGGGGAAGAAGTGTTAGGAAATGGTGGTGAGCCAACAGGAGAAGATTTGATGATATAATAATTAAATAAATTACCAGCCGGTTTATTGTGCAGATATTAACAAAGCTCGTAAATATGGGGCTTAATACAATAATAAAGAAAAATTTTAAATAATTATTGAATTGGCTGGTAAAATTCATGAGAATGTACTAATATAGTGGGTATAGTGGAATTGGCTGTAAAATAGATGGCTTAAAATCGTTGGTTGAATAGTAACATTAGATGTATTGAAATAGTTCCTGTAAAGGTAAAAATTACAAGAGATATTAAGTTGAATAGTAACATTAGATGTATTGAAATAGAAACGTAAAAATCCTGATGGAACAGCAACAAGTTGAATAGTAACATTAGATGTATTGAAATAATAACAAATCAGAGAAAATTGAACAGATACTTACGTTGAATAGTAACATTAGATGTATTGAAATTACCGTTTAAATCTTACCGCCGCAGATGGAATTGAGTTGAATAGTAACATTAGATGTATTGAAATCAGATTATCTTAAAGAGCAGCTCTCGGGTGGAGAGAGTTGAATAGTAACATTAGATGTATTGAAATCAGGTTCAAACCCTGTCTATCCGATTACAACAAAGTTGAATAGTAACATTAGATGTATTGAAATATAGGTTCTCCACAACGATAGCACAAGTGATTTTCGTTGAATAGTAACATTAGATGTATTGAAATGAAAAATTTCTTCGATTTATCGGAAGATGAGATGCGTTGAATAGTAACATTAGATGTATTGAAATCCGACTATGAGTGTAATTAGGGTTTATGATGTTCCGTTGAATAGTAACATTAGATGTATTGAAATATTATACAACCCTGTGCGTGTGTCCAAATCGGACAGTTGAATAGTAACATTAGATGTATTGAAATGCCTTGTAATACAGAATATGAATATGCAACAGATAGTTGAATAGTAACATTAGATGTATTGAAATGGCTTGTGCTGTAGTACGATACCAGCACGCAAGGCGTTGAATAGTAACATTAGATGTATTGAAATTTAATACAGGTGCTACTAATAGCACCCACATATCGTTGAATAGTAACATTAGATGTATTGAAATGAAGCTTACTCATTGTAATTTCACATTCCTCTTTAGTTGAATAGTAACATTAGATGTATTGAAATCCAAACTTTTCCATAGCCTTTGTAGCGGCTTCTGTAGTTGAATAGTAACATTAGATGTATTGAAATATAGACTATGCCAGGACAGGAACCGGATATGAAAGTTGAATAGTAACATTAGATGTATTGAAATTTTACTGAGATGCAGGAAGAAAAAATGCTTATCTGTTGAATAGTAACATTAGATGTATTGAAATGAAAGGGATTTCACTACACTTACTAATAATGCAGTAGTTGAATAGTAACATTAGATGTATTGAAATTAATAAATATTGTATGGTATTTAGATAGGAGTGTTGTTGAATAGTAACATTAGATGTATTGAAATGCTTAGAAATGTCAGTTTAGGCGGTCAAGGAGAAAGTTGAATAGTAACATTAGATGTATTGAAATAGAGATAATGAGCCTTGTTGCAGGTGCGATAGCAAAGTTGAATAGTAACATTAGATGTATTGAAATAAGGCAGTCTTACAAGAAATGGTGTAAGTATGGCGTTGAATAGTAACATTAGATGTATTGAAATAGTATATATGATGCTAAAAAGGCATTAGTGGAGTAGTTGAATAGTAACATTAGATGTATTGAAATAGAGTTATTTTTGCTGTAGTTTGTTGTGTACTCATTGTTGAATAGTAACATTAGATGTATTGAAATATTGATAAAGCAACACTTGTAGATAGTAATTCCAGTTGAATAGTAACATTAGATGTATTGAAATGATCCAGACAAAACAGGCTGCGGATATGTCAGACTTGTTGAATAGTAACATTAGATGTATTGAAATGAAAGGAGTATTGCTTGAAATGGATAAGGAAATAGAGTTGAATAGTAACATTAGATGTATTGAAATTTGTGTGAAGCCGAACTTGGGCAAGTAATTTTACATGGTTGAATAGTAACATTAGATGTATTGAAATAACTGTGTAACTGGCTGAATTATTATCTGTGCTAGTTGAATAGTAACATTAGATGTATTGAAATATAGATTACGAACAGGCTATTGAGTATCGTAACGGTTGAATAGTAACATTAGATGTATTGAAATTAAGGAGCTGCTTAAGATATTTAGTTCGTCTGGTAAGTTGAATAGTAACATTAGATGTATTGAAATCAGACAACAGACTTGACCGCTGCAACAGCTCTTAGTTGAATAGTAACATTAGATGTATTGAAATAGAAAGATTCTGAAAACATAGACAAGTTTGTTGAAGTTGAATAGTAACATTAGATGTATTGAAATCACAAATGGTATTAACATAAGCAACAAACACACAGTTGAATAGTAACATTTGATATAGTGAAATAAGCTAGGAGATAAGCATAGCGGCACTCCAATGTCACTAAGTTAACCTAAATTATTCACGGCAATGCCGTGAAAGTAGCTTAAAGCCACATAGTTTCTATATTTTAACTGAATATTGCATTTCACTTATTAAGTCAATGAAAAAAGAGCAACCATTTGTGGTAAAATTAAGGTGACAAATTAAAATAAATACCAACAAAGGAGCTCTTTATGAATATTTTAAATACATTATCACTTAAAATCAATAGACAGACTAAAATTAATTTCGATGGAGTTGATTTATTCTCCGATGCAGGCTTACTTCATATCAAAGAATTTGTAAGCAAGCTTAGCATTGACAGACTTTTTAGCTATTTATTTAAGACAAATGATTTTGCATTATTTAGATATCACACTGACAAGTATAATCTCCTTCAGATGATATATATGATCATTGTAGGTTACTTTGAAGAAGATGCTTCGGATGAACTTACAAATGATCCTGTGTTTAAAGCCGTGCTAAATAAAGAGACTTTAGCATCGCAGCCAACCATTTCAAGATTTTATAATTATATGGACAAAGATTCACTGAATGAGTTCCTTGTAATAAATAAACCTCTTAGAAAAAAATTTATAGCATTCAGTTGCCTGAAGAGAGCGTCTTATTACGATAGGTATTCATACAATTGCCATGTTCCTGATAATGAAACAGAAGGTGGCTGGGATGTTATTTTTCAGATGCTGGAAGGTATTACTCTGATAGAAGGAGATGTAGTTCATACTGTCTATGTTAAAATGAAAAATAAAGATAATACCATGAACTCAGCTGTAGCTGGAAAGAACTATATTAAAATGCAAAGTTAAATATTGTATGATGACGATTGTGCCTGTTTTAAAAGTTTTTAGAGAAAACAAAATTACATAGAATGAGTGGAATTCCACCACGATATGTTAAAGCATAGCATATCTTAGTTACAAAAAATAGGTGTGGAAACAAACATTTCCACACCCATAATTCCTGCTATATATAAAATTAATCAATAACAAAGTTATTAACATTTTTACGAAGTTCAGCAGCAGAGGCTTCTGCGGTTTTAGCTCCATTCATAACAGCTTCTGAGCCTTTTACGATTACGATTGTCTTCTGGGCTATGTTGGTTGTTCCAGTTGCACTGTCATTAGAAGCGGAAGTGATTCCATCTATCGCCTGAGTGATATTGCTTATAGATGCAACAAGCTCTTCTGATGTTGCACTGAAATCAGATACAAGATCGTTAATGTTGGAAGCATCCATATTATAGTCATCAGCCATCTTTTCAAATCCGTTAAGACATTCAACAATATCAGTATCAACGAAATCAAGCAGGCGGTTAGAATCGCTTGTCAGGTTGCCTACAGCTTTGTTTACATTTTCTGTAACAGCCTGAATGTTGGCTACAGCATCTTTAGACTGTTCAGCTAATACACGTATTTCCTCTGCAACAACCGCAAAGCCTTTACCAGCCTCACCAGCTCTTGCAGCTTCAATAGAAGCGTTAAGGGCAAGCAGATTGGTCTGTGCAGTAATATTCAGGATAGAGTCGGCAAGCACACCAATCTGGTCAACTACTTTGGCATCTTCAAGAGCCTGCTCAAGATTTACTCTGATGTCAGCCATCATCTGTTTAACTTTCTGACGGTTTTCTACAGTATCATCCTTAGTCTTTACAGCACGTTTATGGATGTCCTGGGATTCAGTTGCACCATCCTGTGCTCTTATGGCAATTTCCCTTGCAGCTTCTTCAATCTGCTGTGTCATTCCGTTAATCTGTTCAGCAGAGGCGGCAGTTTCCTCTGAACTTGCAGCAAGCTCTTCTGTTGTTGCAGATACGTCTTCAATTTCTGCATTAAGATTGTATACATTAGTGTCGATAGTTTCTACAACCTTATCAATATTGGCAGCCTCGTTTTTTACCTGAGCTAACAGGCTTCGTACAGATTCGCGCATAGTTTCAAGTGCATTGGCTAGCTGTCCGAAATCATCCTTACGCTTAAGCATAGGCTGTTGCATTTTTGTGGCAAAATTACCACCGGCAATTACTTCGAATTGTTCTTTTATTTTTCTTAATGATTTAGTAATATCAATTGCGATGAGAGCAACGAGTATAGCAACAACAATAAGCATACATACGCTGCATAAAATAAGCGAAATAGCTTTGCTTGAAGCATAGCTGGTGAATTCCTCATCCTGCTGTGCAATAGCAGTGTCTATGTAATCAGTATAGTTGCCAGTACCAACAACCCAGTCAAAAGGTTTGAAGTATTCGCTGTAAGAACGCTTTGGTGAAGGTTCTGTTTCTCCCTCCTTAGGAAATACATAATCTGTATAACCACCACCATCCTGGACTGCAACACGTATTATTTCCTTGACCATCTGGTAGCCATCAGCATCTTTAGTATTCATACGATTAGTACCCTCAGTTGAACTTCCAAGCAGAACAATATTCTTGCCATCGGACTGGTCAACCCAGAAATATCCAGCTTCGCCATAACGCATCTGACGGATTTCATCAGCGGCTATTTTCTTAGCTTCATCAAGAGTATATTTACCAGACTTATACTCATTATTGATTTCCGATAACAGGGAGATGACAACACCAACCTGCTCTTTAATTGAATCATCATAATTTTGTCTTGATGATGTGTCCATAGTTTCAAGTGCCTTGTCTTTTAACTGGTTCATATTCTTAATAGAAATAAAACTTTCAGAAGTTACAAGGACAATTACTAAAGCCAGAATTATAGTAAGCTTTGTTCGAACCTTAATATTTTTCATTGGAATCACGCTCCTTAAATTAGATTAATTTGTGAAAAATTATATATCTCCACGCATCTTTATCTAATAATTATAATGTTATAAAAGAATTGTGTCAATAAAACCAGCTGTAAATATTAAAAAAATCTTAAATTTTCATATACTTATATATGTATATAATTATAAAGTTTGTAATTTATTAATATATAAAATAAATATATACCATACCAAAATGATATATAATATACATCAGAGTGATTATAAAAAAATCAAATATTCCTTTTATTCACAACTATCACAAGAGCAAAGGTTTTGCTGCTGGCTGTTCAAGAGAGGTTATTTAAAATAGAGCAGATATGCCCGGCTTGAGTGTTGATGACCTTATACAGCAGACAATAGATGCTTTAAAGACATTCAGAACATAATAAATGTTACAGTAAAGATATAGTAGAAATGTAGTCAAATTAAAAATACATTAAAAATACAAAAAAATAATTAAATTTTTTATTGACAAATTAAAATGAAGAGATTATCTTATTACTTAATTCAATAGTCAAATGCGAAGAACAGGAAATGATTTATTTATATCACCGCCTACAGAGAGCCGTTGGTTGATGAGAAACGGCAGCAAGGAATAGATAAGCCCTCACCTGCAAGCAGTTCTGGTGAAAGATATTAATTTAGTAGTCAGAACCGGTACCCATCGTTAACAGGGCATGCCATATGTGTGGCAGTAGAGAGGTCGGATTTATCCGGCAAGCAAAGTGGTAACGCGGAAGTAATGTAATTTACCTTCGTCTTTGTACGATATCGTTAAGATATGTGCAGAGGCGAAGGTTTTTTGCATTATGGAATTAGTTATTTTTAATTTCCGTTTTTCTGCGTTCATTGTATTTGGCTAGTGAAATAGGCTGGGAATATTTATTTGCTCAGCTAATATTATATATAGGAGAGTGACATTATGAACACTTTAGTAATCGTTTTAATCGCGGCTGTTATATTATTTGGTGCCTATATGGTATATGGCCGTTGGTTAGCAAACAAGTGGGGTATAGACCCTAAGGCAGAAACACCTGCCGTAAAGTACAATGATGGAAAAGATTATGTTCCAACCAAAGGATGGACTGTATTTAGTCATCAGTTCTCATCAATCGCTGGTGCAGGTCCTGTAACAGGTGCTATTCAGGCAGCAGCATTTGGATGGTTACCAGTATTACTCTGGATTCTTATCGGTGGTGTATTCTTTGGTGCTGTAACAGACTTCGGTGCTTTATATGCCTCAGTTAAGAACGAAGGTAAGTCAATGGGTATGATCATTGAGAAATATATCGGTAAGTTTGGACGTAAGATTTTCTTACTTTTCTGCTGGTTATTTACACTTATCGTTATTGCAGCATTTGCTGATATGGTTGCAGGTACATTTAATGCATATACAGTAGTTGATGGAGCATCACAGTTAGCACCAGCAGCTTCAACTAATGGTTCTGCTGGTACAGTATCAATTATGTTTATGGTATTCGCAGTAGTATTTGGTCTTATCCAGAAGAAGTTTAATCTTTCAGGCTGGAAAGAAGCAGTAGTTGGTATTGCATTTATTGTTGCTTCATTTGTAATTGGTAACTTCTGTCCAATTATCTTAGGTAAGAATGCATGGAGCTATATCACATTCGTATATATCTTCTTTGCAGCAGTTATGCCAATGTGGCTTATGAAGCAGCCAAGAGATTATATGACAACATTTATGTTTATCGCTATGATAGTTGGAGCAGCACTTGGTCTTGTAGTTGCCCATCCATCTATGAACCTTCCTGTATACACAGGATTTAACAATGCAAAGCTTGGAACAATGTTCCCTATCCTTTTTGTAACAGTTGCCTGTGGTGCTGTTTCAGGTTTCCACAGCCTTGTTTCATCTGGTACATCTTCTAAGACAGTAGAGAATGAGAAGGATATGCTTAAGGTTGGTTATGGTGCTATGGTACTTGAAAGCTTACTTGCAGTTCTTGCTCTTTGTGTAGCAGGTGCAGCCGCAGCCGCTGATGGTACAGCAGCAACAGGTACTCCATTCCAGATATTCAGCCGTGGTGTAGCTGGTTTCTTTGAAATGTTTGGTGTTCCAGTACATTTCGCAACAGTATTTATGACAATGTGTGTATCAGCACTTGCCCTTACATCACTTGATGCAGTTGCACGTATCGGACGTATGAGCTTCCAGGAGCTTTTCAGCGTAGATGATATGGAACATGCAGAAGGCTGGAGAAAGTTACTTTGCAATACATATTTCTCAACAATCGTAACACTTCTTTGTGGTTTCGTACTTACAAAGATTGGATATGCTAACATCTGGCCATTATTTGGTTCAGCTAACCAGTTATTAAGTGCACTTGTTCTTATAACACTCTGCGTATTCTTAAAGGTTACAGGACGCAGCAACAAGATGCTCTTCCCACCTCTTATCATTATGCTTTGTGTAACATTTACAGCACTTGTACAGAGACTTATCGCTATGGTTAAGGCTATCCAGAACGCAGCATCAGTTACAATCCCAGCAGGTACTACTACATGGGGTAAGGTGTTCATAGCAAATGGACTTCAGCTTATAATAGCAATTCTTCTTATCGTACTTGGTCTTATCATTGTAGTTAACTCAGCTAAGAGCTATGCAAAGAGTGAGAAGAACTCAGAGAAGGCTGCTTAAGCAGGTTGATGTGTTATAATGTAGATGTATTGGAAAGTGATAGATTTTAACTTCTGATTAATACATTATAATATAGAAGAAATAATTTAATTTAAAGAAAATTACTATAATTATAGAAGTGTTATAAATGAATATTATAGTTGAAATTTAATTAAAAATAGCTGGTATCTTATATAAGATGTGACAGTTTACAAAGTCAGGTTACAGATTGGACGATGTGGATAGTTACATTTATAAGATATCAGCTATTTTAAATTTATTTAATGATACCAAGGTTAAAAGGTCTAATATGAGCATAGTTCATAGTTCTTACAGTCATTTTATAATTTGTAAAATTTGATATTTGGTGTTAATATAGAATTCGGGTGCTGCCATAACGGTAGGCGGTTTAGTCTTGAACCTCTTCAGAAGGGAGGTGATAGACATGGTTACATATTCAGATTTATTTAACTATACTTTAGTTATTTGTGCGATAGTTTCTATATGCATTTCTGTGTATAAATCAAAAAAATAACCGCCCCAGTCTGGTCAACTAAGCGGTTATTTTTTAATCATTATTGAAAAGACTAAGCCGTCTATCGGTAGCATCTTTTATAATATTATATTACTCTATTTCTATTTTTATGTCAAATTATTACGTTAAATTCCCAGAATTAGAATTTCTTTTTATCTGTGTCGGTGTGATACCATAATGCTTCTTAAGCAGTGCACTAAGGTAGCTTGCATTAGATATGCCGACTTTGTTTGCAACCTCACTTATAGATATTTCCCCGATTTCTAAAAGAATCTTTGCGTGTTGTAATCGGACCGTTGTTATATATTCAGTATATGATGAACCAGTTACAGCTTTGAAAAGTCTTGAAAAATGTGATGGAGAAAGACAGGCAAAGTCTGCCACATTCTGCAGGCTGGCACCATATTCAAGATTATTTTCAGCATATATCATAGCCTTCTGAATTCTGTCATCGAATCTTTTCAGATATAAAGTATTGTTATCTGAGTCACTAGAAATGTGATGCTCATATACATAGAAGAATAGTTTATAAAACATTCCCTGAAGAAGCAGTTGTGAGTGGTCAGAATTTCGTTCGTATTCGTATAACATTTCAGCACACATTTTTTGTATTTCATTCTGTGAAGCTTTGGTAAAATGTAGATAATTGCGACAAAGAATATCTAATTGAGTATGTCCGATTATTTCAATAATAGGTTCAAATACTTCTGTACGAACTTTTATTACATATCTGTCATAAGGAACATCCGATATAGGACAGTTCCTGTGATAAACCTCAGGTTTAGCAATCCCAAAATCGCCGGCGTGGCATACACGTATGTTATCAGTTGCAATCCATCTTCGATCACCTGATACCATATAACCGATGGTGTAGTGGTCATGTGCTGCCTGCATTGCTGGCATTGTGTAGCTTGCTTCTTTTATTTTGTGGTCTATATAAATATTTTCTCCGGGTTTAAGTGGAAGAGGCATAGTAATCTCCATTCTTGAGTGGTTTAACCAAGTTATAATTGACATAGCATAATTTTATAAATTATATGTCATAAAAGCAATAATATTTAATGAAAAAAATAAAATTTTGTGCAAGAATAAGTTATAGTTAAATCATAATAAGAGGTGGATAACATATGAATCAGAAGTTTAATCTTAAAGCGAATAATTTTATAAAAAATATGCTCAGGTATTCGTATCTGATAATTATGGCACTGCTTCTTAATGCTGTTGTGAATGAGATAATTGTGAGTGCCAATAAGATAATAAGTGTCAACATAGATTATATGCTGTCAGGCGAAGCTGTTGATATTGGCAGTATTATTGAGAAGTTTATATATCTGACATTATCAGGCTTTGTACTTTCCTTTGCAGGAAGCAGGCTTTCACTTAAATATGCGGTAAGGGTTATTAATTCATACAGAAAACAGATAAGCAGCAAGTTATACCGGATAGATTATTCATATTATGATAATGCAGGTACAGCAACAATAATTAATAAGGTGAATTCTGATATAGCAGAAGCGGAAAACTTTTTGACAGAGCATTTTGCAGCAATTATAACAAATATTACGGCAGCACTTATATATGCCAATTATGTGCGAAGGATAAATGTAGTGCTTTTTGTTGCAGTTGTTGTGAGTTATCCACTTGTAATATGGCTGTCAAATATTCTTGTGAAGAAAATGCGTGATGTGTCAAAGGTATATCGTTTAAAGGTTGATGCAATGCTTGGGATTGATCATGAAGCTATAATGGGGTATCAGATAATAAAAGCCTTTGGATTACAGAAGTATTTTGAAAACAGAATGCATAATGCATCAGAGGAGCTTGTGGAAACAGAGCAGATAAGAACAGGCATAAGCAATACGGCGATAGTTATAAGAAGACTCATACAATGGATTCCTTCTATATTATGTGCATTTTTAAGCATATGGCTTGTAAGAAATGGACAGCTTACAGTTGGAGAACTTGTTGGTTTTGTCGTTATTCTGGAAAAGTTTGTTGAGTCGATTATAGGAATTCCGTTTGCCATAGTTGATGCAACAGGCTGTATGGTGTGTATAGGAAGGCTTGAAGGAATACTTTCGGCTAAAGATGAGCATTTTGGGGACAAGACTTACAAGGCAACGAATATAGCTAATAGCGTATCTGATAAGAGCATCTTAGATGTAGATTACGTTATAGAATTTGACAATATAAAGTTTGCATATAAAGAGGGCGAAAATGTTCTTAATGATGTCAGCTTTAAGATTAAAAATGGCGAAAATATAGCAATAGTCGGAAGCTCAGGTGGTGGAAAGACTACTATTTTCAGACTGTTATGCGGCTTATATCATGCCAGTGCCGGAACATATAAGCTGTACGGAATGGATATTAATGAATGGAATATTGAAAGCGCAAGAGAAAATATGGCGCTTGTTTCACAGGATACATTTTTATTTCCAGGAACTATTGAGGAAAATATCAGGTATGGAAATACTAATGCAACTCACGATGAAGTTGTTAATGCATGTAAGGATGCAAGAATTCACGACTTCATAGAAGGACTTGCTGACGGATATGAAACTGTGATAAGTGAGGGTGGAAGCCAGCTTTCAGGTGGTCAGAGGCAGCGTATTGCTATAGCAAGGGCAATATTAAAAAATATGCCAATTCTGTTGTTAGATGAGCCTACATCTGCTATTGATGAGGGAACAGAGCAGCTTATACAGGATGCTCTTGACAGGTTATGCAAAGGGAAAACTAGCATAACGATAGCACACAGATTGTCTACAATAAAAGATGCCGACAGGATAATTGTACTTCAGCATGGAAGGATAGTTGAGGCTGGAACTCATAAACAGTTGCTTGATATGGGAGGGGTATATGCAGAAATGTACGCAGAAGGATAATAATAAGAAGAATTCCGGAATATGGCAGTTATTCTTACGGACTATGAGAACTATGGGAAAAAGACGTTTTATGTATTATGGTTCAATATTAGGGATGAGTATAACATTTGCAATGTTTTCAGTTATGGAAGCATTTCTTATGAAGATAGTTGTTGACATAGCACAGAAAGGCGAGTGGGACAGGCTTATAAGTTCTGTCGTAATAATAGTCATAACAGGTGTGATAGTGTTGTTAGGATATAGATTTGCCTGCATAAGATATAACGTGGAAGCAAAGCGAATATATGGAAAGCTGTACGAACAGGTGTTAAGTCACGAAATGAAGCTGCCTTGTGAATATTATGAAAATCACCATAGCGGGGAAATGTTATCAAAAGTATCATTTGACCTTGGAAGAATGGGTGATATATTTGGTTCAAGATTCAGAAGAGTTGTTATGCCATTTATAATGGTAGTTGTATTCTTAGTGCCTATGTTTGCACTCAGCTGGCAGCTTACACTTTGTCTTGTGGCTGTAAATACAGTGCTGATAGGAGTTACGATGGTTCTGACTGGACCGCTTAAAAGCTTAAGTAAGAAAATGTCTGAGTCAAACAGCATAATGACAAAGCATATAACAGATCTTATTCAGGGAATTATACAGGTAAGGATGTTTCCGGCAGGAAGAAAAACAGTTGACAGATATAATGAAGAGGCAGATGTGTATGCTGTAAAGTCTGATAAAAGAAATATGTTTTCATCTTTGCTTGAATGTGCTAATACAGGCTTTGACCTTATATGTAATCTTGTTTTTTTGGCACTTGGAATATTATTCGTGCAGAAGGGCTATACAACACTTGGTGCTATTGCGGCGATATATACAATGTATGGACGTTTTTCAAGACAATTCCTGCAAATGGGAAAGTATATTCCGGAGCTTATTGCGTATCTGACATATGCACAGAATATATTTGATTTTCTTGATGAGGAAACAGAGGATAAAAGTAAAAAATTGAATAAATCGGACATTCTAAATCATAAAGATATAAATGAGGATGTTGTAATTAATGAAATAAACAACTTTTGCGGTCATAATACAATTTTAAATAATGCTGATTATTCAGTTAAGATAAGTGATTTAACATTTTCATATATAAAAGATGAAAATAATGCACCGATTGTTGTTCTTGATAATTATAATGAAAGAATAAAGTCAGGCGAGTTCGTGGCAGTTACAGGTGCTTCAGGTTCTGGAAAGACAACACTTTCTAAGCTTCTTATGGGATTTTATAAGCCGGACAGTGGAATGATTGAAGTGTGCGGCAATAATCTTGATGATATAAGTCTGGCGGCTGGCAGAAGCTTTTTTGCACTTGTTCCACAGGATGCAATACTTTTTAATATGAGTATAATGGATAATATAAGAATGGGAAGGCTTGATGCCACGGAAGCTGAGATTATTAAAGCTGCAAAGATGGCTAATGCTCACCAGTTTATAATAGAATTTACAGATGGTTATGACACAGTTGTTGGTGAAAAGGGGATGTCTGTATCAGGTGGTCAAAGACAGCGTATAGCCATAGCAAGGGCAATCCTTAAAAATGCTCCGATAATGCTTATGGATGAGGCAACCTCCGCACTTGATAATGAGTCGGAGCGTGCAGTAAACGAAACATTACAGAACTTAAAGGGTAGAATGACAATTATAATGATTGCGCACAGGACATCAACAATACAGATGGCAGACAGGGTTATAGGCTTGTAGATACCTTAATTTAAAGTATAGATTATTTGCTTTATAGAAATGCTTTGATATAATAATACATTATTAGTAATATAGCATATTATTGATATTGATATATTTTGTGATAATTAGAATATATTGATGAGATATATTTAATTTATAGGAAAGGGGCAGGATATGTTAAATATATATTATGGAGATATGGAAGAAGCTGTATATAATACAGCAGTATATTTTAAAAATACATATGAGGATAACTGGATAACAGAACCTATAGTCAGGGATATAATAAAAGATGTTGATAAATCAGAAGTTATTGACAGCAATCTTATAGAAAGTCCAGTGTTGGGTAAGATATCACCACTTGCGTTATCTGGTGGAACAAAAACCTTAATATTAATAATAAATGATAAAGAGAAAATATTTAATGCCTCAACCTGTGGTAATAATTGTGCAAAGTGGCTTCTAAAAATATCTGAAAATGAAGATGTAACTATTAATCTGAGGCATTTGATGGATTTCGGAGCTGGAAGGTTTAACATAAAAGTACTTAATACAGAAAAGATAGTTCACAATATGAGCGAATTATTAGATGAGGCTATGGCATATGTCTAGGGGGATATATGAAAGGAAAGTATAGAATAATAGTAGAAAATAAGAAAATAAGATATGATTTCGAGGTAAAACGTAATATTACAATAATAAAAGGTGATAGTGCAACCGGTAAGACAACACTGGCAGATATGATATCAGAGTATGAGGAAAATGGAGCTGATAGCGGAATAAGATTAGCATGCGACAGGGAATGTCATATTTTGCAGGGGCGATATTGGAAAGCTTTATTGGCAGAGATGAAGAATAGCATAATTTTTATAGATGAGGGAAATAAGTTCGTATCAAGTGTAGAGTTTGCAGAAGAAGTAAAAAAGTCAGACAATTATTTCGTTATAATAACAAGAGAGACACTTGAAACACTTCCATATAGTGTAGATGAGATATATGGCATAAGAAATTCCGGTAAATATGGAACATTAAAAAATGTATATAACGAAATGTATAAGATATATACAAATGTTAATGTAAATGAAAGCGTTAAAGTGGATTATATTATAACAGAAGACTCCAAGGCAGGATACCAGTTTTTCAAAGAAGTATATTCATCAGAACATTTACAGTGTATATCAGCAGATGGAAAATCGAATATATATAAGCATTTGAAAAAAGATAAAAATGTACTTGTAGTTGCAGATGGAGCTGCATTTGGTTCGGAAGTAGAAAAGATTGAATTATATGCCAGACAGAATAATAATTGTTATTTATATCTGCCAGAGTCATTTGAATGGCTGATATTGAAATCAGGTGTTATTAAAAATGCAGATTTGTCAGCAATATTACAAAATACGTGGGATTATGTGGACAGCAGTATGTATATGAGCTGGGAAAGATATTTTACAGCTTTGTTAGTAGAATTAACCAATAATACATATTTACAGTATAGTAAAAATGATTTGAATGATGTCTATATTAAGGGCAGTATAAAGGATAATATAGTAAAGCAGATAAAAATATTAAGTGATATTTTGCAAAGTGAAGAAACTAAATAGCAAATGATTGCACACAGGACATCAACAATACAGATGGCAGACAGGGTTATAAGTTTATAATTGACAATAACAACGAATAGTGTTATATTACTCCACCCTATCATCTTATTTCATCATCATTAAAATTATAAAAAGAAGATGATTATTGAGTACAAATCATATGAAATGTAACTCAATAAATATATGGGGATGAAAGGATCAGAGTGGTTTTATGACATTTTATCAGGAATTACAGTTAAGTTCTGCAGGCTCTAAACAGCTTATTAAGAACACAAAAGATGCTAAAGAGAAAAGAAAACATATATTAATATATAATTTCAAGGTTTACCTTGTTATGGTATTCTGTGTAGCAGTTGTTACAATATTCAGTAAGCTTCTAGGCAGTGCTAACAGTGTGGTAGGTGTTACAGTACTTCTTGCAGTGCTTGTGTTAAGACAGGCGGACTTTGGAATAAAGACATCACATGGACTTTTGTCAATTATGGGAATATATGCTATATTGATAGCAGGACCAAGGCTTAGTAATATGGTGCCACCATTTGCAGCATTTCTTATTAATATAGTATGTATAATGCTTCTTATGATAATGGGCTGTCATAATGTAATTATGTATAATCATTCGACATTTGTGCTTGGTTATCTGTTATTACAGGGGTATGACGTTACAGGACAGGACTATGTGTTAAGGGTTATCGGACTTCTTTGTGGTATGGTAATTTGTATGATTATCTTTTATAAGAACCAGAAGAACAGACCATATCGAAGAACATTCCAGGATTTATTCTATGAATTCAATATTAATTCGGCAAGAAACAGATGGTATATCAAGCTTACATTTATAGTATCAAGTGCAATGCTTGTGATGAATCTGCTTAATATGCCAAGAGCAATGTGGATAGGTATAGCGTGCATGTCAGTGTGCCTGCCATTTTCAAAGGATATAGAAGGACGGGCAGGCAAGAGAGGTGCATTTAACATTGTTGGATGTCTGATTTTTTCAATTATGTATATTGTGCTTCCAAAGTCGATGTATCCTTATATCGGTATGATAGGTGGAATAGGTGTCGGATATTCAGCTGGTTATTCGTGGCAGACAGTGTTTAATACATTTGGCGCACTTTCAATAGCGGCGGAATTGTTCGGACTTAAATATGCTGTTTTACTTAGAATAGGTGTAAATGTAGTAGGAGCGGCGTATACATTGTTATGTGACAGGTTGATAGATAAGATATATGCTGCCTGCACAGGCAGGAAAGTCGAAACAGCGTAACATACATAATTCAGATTGAGCTGTAACACATTGTTAATACTGGAGATGAGGTGTTATAATATAAGAATAACATCTCGTCGAAATACTACTTCATAAGATAAGGAGAGAGTACAATGTTATACATAATGAGGCACGGCAGGACTGATTGGAATGAGAGAAATAAACTGCAGGGGAGAACAGATATTCCACTCAATGCAGCTGGAAGAAAGATGGCGGAAGAGGCAGCAGCGGTTTATAAAAATGTGCCGCTTGATGTATGCTATTGTTCTCCATTGGCAAGAGCAAGACAGACGGCAGAGATATTTTTAAAAAACCGCAATATTCCGATTATAACAGATGACAGGCTTGTTGAGATGAGCTTTGGAATATATGAAGGAACAGAACAGTCAGCAAGGGCTTTAGATTGTCCGATTAATATATTATTTAAAGAACCAGAAAAGTATAAGGCAGTTGAAGGTGGGGAAAGCATTGAGGAGCTATTTGAAAGAACAGGCGACTTTCTTAGAAATGTAGTAGAACCACAGCTTGAGGATGGAAAGAATATTGTAATAATCGGACATGGTGCAATGAATTCAGGAATAATATGTCAGGTCAGAGGTTTAAGCACAGAACATTTCTGGGATGCAGGAATTAATCAGTGCGAATTACTGCAATTAAAGTAGTGTGTACACAGAGGGGTGAATATACATTTGTACGAAGATGTTAAGAATACAATAAGTGAATTAAGAAGCAGACATACAGGTTATACGGATTTCCCAATGGAACTGAAAAGGCAGGTGTATTCAATTATATGTAAGCAGCTTGCGAGCAAAGATAACACTTATACTCAGACACAGCTTCTTGAATATCTGGGGCTTCCTAAGGACGTCTTTAAGGAGAAGTATTGGAATATGTATTCACCTGATATGAAGCTTAGACAGCAGGTTTACCATAATCTGCATATACCACTTAATTATGCTGAGGTTGAGTGTAATGAGATATACCGTGGAATGCTGCATTATATTATAAGTCAGGCAGACCAGAGGACGGATACATTTTTCGATATGTTCGGCAAAATGGGACTTGTTCCGCTGTTTTGTGCAAATGGATATTCTAACAGAATTGTTCTTTTAGCACGCAGGAATTATCACCAGCTTGTGCAGTTTCAGAATGCATTGAAAAAACCAGTTAAAGTATACAAGCACATCAAAGCATTTACTAAGACAATAGAAGTGATGGGTATCGAGAAGCAGAAGGAAGTGCTGATATCCAAGATTAACCAGTGGCTTGCACTGTTTAGTGTATATCAGGACTGGAGTGCAACAGGTTATGATGAATACACGCTTGCGGCAAGGTATTTTATGTGCAATTGTCTGCGGACTGAATACTGGCTTGATTCTAAGCTTGAGAAGACTTATTCATATAAAGACGGAAAGCTTGTTGTAGACGATATATCTTCATATCTTGATGATACGAAAATGTCCAGAAGCAGGATAAAGCAGTTATGTGGATTAAGCAAAGAGGATTTCTGCAAATTTGCTGATATGTATGTAAAGAAAATACATTTGCATCTTATAGAAGCTGATTATCTTAATATAGAAAGCATCTCCACAAGCATAGTTAAGCAGGGGCTTGATTTTCAATTTGACAGGCAGTTTCTTTATATAGATATGCCAAAATATATAAGGGAATATAAAAGATTTGAGTTTAGCGGTGCTCATATGATGGATATACTTAAGGTTCTTAAGACCTACCGTGGCAACTGGATTATGACTTGGAAGACTTATGTTGAGAACCAGAATGAGAATAGCCCTTATTACAGGCTTTCAAGCAAAGAAGCTGACTATGAGAATGATGTAACACTTGAAGTTATATATAGGGAAATGCTCAATATGCACAATGTTAAACCATTATATGTCTATGTATATCGTGATAAAGACAGAAACAGACCACAGAGCATAGCGTTTATAACGGATATAGATTGCAGTGAGGCAGACGACAGGGCATTTATGGACAAATACGATGTTGGGTTTCGTGATGGCGGACATATAAGGAAAATGACAATGCCTGAATTTATAGACAAATTTATAAGAAATTCCCATTGGAAAATGTTCTGATAGTGAATTTATGCGATGAAGAATTTTTTTGAAATTGCAGATACAGTAAAATAGCATATTTTAAAGATTAAAAAAAGCGGCTTGGAAAATCAGGCTGCTTTTTATTATGCTTCAATTGTCGATAGGAAAGAGAGTTCCTAAAGATAAGATAAAGGCTGTATAGCTGATAATCAATTTAAGTACCTGTTATAACAGGTAAGAATGGAGGATAGTGTGAAAAATAAGATTTTTCACACGCAGGATTTGTGCTTTGCACAAACTTGAGATGCGCTTAGAAGCAGCGCAAGAATGGAGGACATTATGGTAGTTAAATTAAACAATGGAGCAGTTAGAGAGATTAAAAAGGCAGAACCAATAGTTGAAAAAAGATTTACATTTAATGGAGATACACTGCGTATGGTAGCAAAGGCAAATAGCAGCAAAGAAGATATAACAGGTATTCTGTTTAAGTTAAAAGATGGCAGAGATGATGATATATCGGTATTTGCAGTAAATGAAGATGCTGTATTGGTCGGAAATCTTCAGTATAGTGAGGTGCAGAGAATTCTGGATATGCTTCTTACTAAAGGCTATGTAGATATTTCAGTGTATGACTATCAGCCAAAGACTTCTATTATTGCAGATACAGTATTTGATGAGGGAAAGTCCAAGCCTTATTGCCTTGACGGTTTTCAGGCAACAACCAATATGGTTATACCTGGCATAGGTAATAATTTCTGTCTGACAACGGCTGACGTATTCAACACTATGGGTCGTGTCTGTGGACCAGCTGCAGATAATAATACTGAGGAGTTGATAGGCGGAAAGCCATCACATTCAGGAGAATATGACGAGGATATGCAAGATGATTTATCAGATGATGAATGGAAGGATTTCTAAGAGAACACTCACTAAGATGATAAAGGCATATTATATGTGTGCACAGAATGGCGTTGTATACAAAGGTTACACAGAATGGACAGGCGATAAATTATCATATGTAAGAAAATATATCTTATGTAAATGTGCTGATAGAAGAATTGACAGTAAAAATATTGATGAAGGCTGCGGTACAGATGAACTTGATATTGTGTGGCTGAATGACGGTCTGTTACTAATAGCTGAAAAAGATGCAGTAGTGCAGGGCAGAACGCTTAACAGGGCATTTTACAGACTTCCAGTTAATAATGAAACAGATAAAAAATCAGCAGATGTTAAAAATACAGTTCACAATAAAATAAGTAATAAAGATTTGGAAAGTTTAAAGCCTGAGAGAATATTTGCAGGAAATCTTGTAGTACTAAAGATAGAAAGCACATCAGATGGCAGTAATGAACTTGTAGATATTATAGATGAGGACATAGAATTTATAGAAAGTGTGTTAAGACCAATAGAGCGTATATATGCCGGTGTTGTGTATCTAAAGAAGGAGAAAGATTTAGGACAGAAGAGCGTAGATTAAGGTACGAAGACAGAGTGCAGACAAAGCTTGGAAACAGAGCACGCTCCATTATTAAGGCAGAGTGTTACTGTACAAAAAAGTGAGAACAATCCACATATATAATCATATAGTAGAATTGTTCTCACTCTGTTTTAAAAAATTCATTGAAATCGCACTCAAATATTTTGGTAAGGGCGACAAGCATATCAACTGTAGGGTTGTTGTAGCCATTTTCTACTTTACTGAAAATGCCGGTTGTTACATTGACATTTTCAAGCTGGAGCTTGGCAATAACCTCAGTTGCTTTCAGTCCACGTTCCTTGCGGAGTCTTCTTATATTATTTCCAACAAGTGGATTTAAGTGCTGGTTAATTCGTTCTGACATATAGCTCCAATCCTCAGGTACTAAATATAGGTAAATAATGGTGGATTTATAAAATCCATATATTAATATGGCTGGAAATTTATTAACACACATTAAAAATTGTATCCAATAAGGAAGAAAAAAGTATCCAAAATAGAAGAAAATAGTATCCAAAATGGAAGTCATGTGCTATACTTAGCAAAAAGTACGTATTTTACAGGAGAAAATAAATGGCAATACAGGAAGTTATTAAATATGAAGGTGATAATGACATTCTTATATATAAGCATCCTGCGGAGGATTTTAATACATTATCACAGCTTATTGTACACGAGTCACAGGAAGCAGTTTTTTTCAGTGATGGACAGGCATTAGATAGTTTCAAGGCTGGACGTTACACATTGGAAACTAAGAATATTCCATTAATTTCAAAGCTTAGAAATCTTGTTACAGGTGGAGTATCTCCATTTCACACAGAAGTATACTTCATTAATCTTGCAACAATGATGGATATACCTTGGGGAACACCAAGCCAGGTTACAGTAAAAGACCCTAATTATGGCTATAGTTATAGTGCAGGAGCAAGCGGTTCATTTGGGCTTAAGATAATTGATGGACGAAAGCTTCTGATTAATCTTGTTGGAACAGAACAGGAAATGTCTACAGCAAATATCCAGAAATATTTTAAGGATTTGATAGTTACAAGGGTTAAGAATTGTATAGCAGTGGAACTTAGCAGGTACAGCTACAATGAATTTAACCAGCATTTGAATGATATTTCTGAAAATGTTGCTGGGCTTATAAGAGATGATATAGCAGAATATGGAATTCAAATTCTTAATTTTTTCTTATCAGCAGTTAATATTAATGAAGATGATTTAATTGAGTTAAAGAATCTGGATAATAGTATGGCACAGAAGCGTTTTGAAGCTATGGGTAACAGGGATGCGGCTGTTATTGAGGCACAGGGACTTGCTAAATCACGAGAGATACAAGGCTACAACTGGCAGCAGGAACAGCAGTTTAATGTCAGCAAGGCATTTGCAGAAAATGAGGGTTTTGCAGGCAATCCAGCTAATATGATGGCACAGATTCCACTTGCATTTTCAATGGGCGATATGCTTAAAGGAAATATGGAAGCGGCAGTAAATGCCAATAACACAATGCAGAATTCAGCAATGAATATGCAGGGTGGCACAATGGGCGTACAGGGTGATTCAATGAATACGCAGGGGGCTTCGCTGGTGTGCAGTAAATGTAACAGCCCACTGCCACAGGGGGCTAAGTTCTGTATGAATTGTGGTGAGAAGGTCACTCCTAAAGAAGTGTATTGTCAGGAATGTGGAGCAGTTATGCCGGCTAATGCACAGTTTTGTATGAACTGCGGAACAAGGAGAAATGTATGATGAAATATATATTTTGTATTATCGCATTACTGATACAACCGGTATTTAGCTGGTATGTGTATCACAAGCAGGATAAGAAAAAAGCAGCACTAAAGATGCCAATGCTTTATTACAGTGTGGCATATATGGTAGTCCAGTTATATGTATTTTTTAAATTCTGTTCAAAGTTTCCAGAAAGATACAGCATTTATTCTTATCTTATACAGGCGGCTATACTGTTAGGATTTGTAATATTTGAGATGATTTTGTGGGGAAGCAATAAGTATATAGAAGATGTAGATAATAAAGAAAAGCAATCTATACAGGATTTTAAAGAATTAATTAAAGATTTGGAAATATGCAGGGTTAATGTACAGGATACAGCCAATAAAGCGAATATAGACAAGCTTTACGAGAGAATGAGATATGAAAATCCGGTGAGTTCTCCAAAGGCTATAGAGGAGAATTTAAGAATTAAAGGGTTGATAGCTGAGTTAGCTGATATTACAGATAATACTTTATTTGAAGCAAAATGTAATGAGATTGTTAAACAGCTTGATATAAGAAAAATAAAGAATACAAAGGAGCAGTAAAGATATGAAGGCGATAAAATGCCCAAATTGCGGAAGTGAACAGGTTAAAGAGTTAACAGAAGAAAAGTATGCTTGTATGGCGTGTGATAATGTGTTTTTAATACATAATCATTCAAAGGAATTCAGAAAGACAGATGAGCATATAAGCAGTATGCATCAAGATTTAAAAGATGATATCAGTAAGCTTATGAATAGCAATAATATAGATCCTGATGCAATAATTGAAAAAGCCGAACAGCATTTAAAGAAAAAAGACTGGGATATAGCCAGTGACCTTTATGATAAAGCAACACAAGAAAATCCTGATAAGTCAAAGGCCTGGTATGGCTTATATAGAGCTCTTACAGGAGATTTTGAAGCTGTTGACAGGTATGCTTTATTCGTATGTGATGGCAATTATTTTGATGATGATGATAAAGAAATGGGAAGTCAGTCATTTTTCTATGGAAATGGTTTTATAAGCAGAGCTTTAGATTGTCCTGATTCCGATAAAACAGGAATAATTGATAATGTAACTGCATTTATTAAGAAATGTGCAGAGTATGGTAAAAAAGATATTGAGGACAGCATAAAGGAATTACTTGAAGGCTTTGAGTCAATGAGAAAAGATTTAGATTCACAGAGAGATATTGTAAAGAAAGAAAAGAAGAAGGACAAGACGAAGGCATTTATTCCAGCTATTATTGTGCTTGCACTTTTAGCAGTATGCGTATGGTATTTCTTTGCATCAGGAGACTGGCTTGGCAAGGTATTAGGCGTTGCTGGTGTTGTACTTGTTTTAAAATTCGGTGGTAAATTCATAGGAAGAAGTTTTAGTAACGCTAAAGCTGAGGGCGTTGAATGGGATAATGCTGCCGAACAGCAATTTGCTCCGATAATCGAGGATATGGAATCACAGGTTCAGGCAGTTATGCGTTATTGCATAGATTTAGATAATTACAATATTGTATTAGATAATCTTAAGAATAAGAATAAGTTTATGGAAGGTTATCTTGAAGGTGAGTTTGATGGTATGAAAGATTATGATCAGGTATCAGACAACTCAGAGAAATTTATATTTGATTTATTAGATGGTAAAATGGAAAGATATAATTACTTACTTGATGCAGTCAAATAAAAATTGATATGTCAGAGTAAAGATTAATCCGTTAGGGCAAAGATTAAAGTGGCAGAGTGAAAATCAATCTGTTAAATTAACACATTAAATTTTTAGATTAACACATAAAAAGTCCAGTATATTTAAGCAGTATAGTCAGAAAGCTGACATTACATCTTAAAATATGCTGGGCTTTTTATGTGCCAGTGATGCACACTTGTATGAAGCTGTAGTTTGTCGCAGTTAATTGTACCCGGAGAGGAAATGTGCATTGCACATTCTTTTTTAAATCAATATTGTAAAAAAACAGCCAAAATTATATAATAAATATAACAAACCAAGCACTAATACTATATTAATAATAATGAATGAAAAGTGCGAAGAAACGAGGACAGAATGAAACGAAATAAATATAAGGATTATTTGTGGTATACAGCTATAGCAGTGTTTGTTATATGTGTACTTGAGGGTATATTCTATTACCATAGTGTGGAAAGTCCATTTCTTAAGGTAATGCTTAATATCCAGAATGCGATTAAGGCATACAAGATTGACCCTGATATTGACCAGGCAGATGCACTTGAATATGTTAAGACTGCGGGTGGTGGAGTGTTCACCATTATCCTTACATATGTGTATTGCATAGCAGTTATTATAGCACCTTTATGTACTGTAGGTGCTTTGGCAATACTTGTCCGCAAGCCGGCAAGCTATGTAAGAAGCCTTTTAAGCCAGCGTGGTAAGAAAAGAATTCTTCTTATAGGTGAGGGAGCATATAAAAAGCAGTTTATTAGCGGACTTGCAAAGGAATGCCGTATAACTACGATAGAGACAGGTGCAATGACCGAAGAAGCTAAGCTTAAATATATGAATAAAGGCGTAAATTACAGACAGAAGTATGATGATATGTCTATTGAAGATATATTGAAGACAATCGATATAACTAAATATGCAGATATTATTCTTTGTGATGACAATGCGATGGAGAATATTGAATATCTTAAGGTTATAGGAAGTATATGCAACAGCTTGCAGAAGCCCTCAGGAGATAATGCTTCATATAAGCAGATATATTTAAGCTGTAGTGATAACTCAATGAGCCAGCTTATTAAGCAGTATTATGACAGACTTGAGGAGAAGAATTTTGACCTTAATATAATAGATGTCAACAGAATGGCAGTTAATAAAATGTTCAAGGAACATCCTGTATATCAGGTTAATACAGGTGATGATTATGATGTTCATCTTGGTATTATAGGCTTTGGTGAGTTCGGACAGAGTACGCTTATACAGGGGATTAATATGGCAGTGTTAACAGCGGAGTCTGATATATGTATAGATGTATTTGATAAGGATATGAAGTCGATAATCGGTTCATTTATGAAGAATTTCAGTGTAGATGCACTTGATGGTTTAAAGCTTGTAGCTGAAGATGTATTTATAGGTGAGAAAGCAGAATATTATGAGTTAAATTTCCCATTTGAGGAGAATAATGACAGATTTGGAATAGACGGACATATCAAAATAAGATTTTGGGAAACAGATGCTACAACATTACAGTTTAATAAAATATTCAAGAAGTGTAATGCTGATAAGCCTTTTACATATCTTGTAGTTGCTATGGGCGACACACATTCTATGGCTAACACGATTATTGAATTAAAGCAGCTTCTTTATAAGAAGGGCGATAAATGCATTAACATTCCTGTAGTTATAAGAATGAAGGACAGCAACAACATTTCCAAGATATATGATGAGAAGAACTTGTTCACAATTGAACAGAATAGGGATATATTCTCATATGAGTCACTCACAGACCATTATATTGTCGATGAAGCTAAGATGTTTAACCATAGATATAATGTGCTTTATGATGTTATAAATGAATATAAGAAGCAGGGTAAGGTTCTTAACGATGAGTTTATGTTAAAGATAGAAGATGTGTTATCAGAGGAAGCACTTTCGGTTGAGAGCAGTCAGGCAAAGCTTAATGCTGCCTGGCATAAGATGAGCATATTTGACCGTGAATCAAGCATAGCACAGTCGCTTCATCAGGACATTAAGAAATGGCTTGTGTGTGACAAGAAGGCATATACATTTTCTGATAAAGAGGAACTTGAGCGTATAGAGCATAGAAGATGGAATATCTTTATGATTACACACGGCTTTAAATATGAGAAGGCTGACAGGAAAGACTTGTATGCCAGGACACACCCTTGCATATCAAAATGGGAAGTGTTAAAGGTTGAAAAGCCTGATACTTTGGAGTATGATTTTACACCATATTATATATTAAGACATACACAGAATAAGTAATTATTGCTAAAATAGCACAATGACTATTGAGATTGAGTAATATATATAATAGAATGAAATATATAAGCATATTGTTATTTACTTATGTGAATATGTCAGGATTGGAGGAAATATTATGTATAAGTTTACTAAAGACTGTATGACAGGAATTGAGTCAATTGATAAAGAACACGAACAGCTTTTTAAAATAATTAATGAAGCACAGGCATTATTAGAGGAACAGGCTGTTGATGTTAAGACAGTAAAGAGCATTGTGGCACATCTTGTTGATTATGCCGCAGAGCATTTTGCACACGAGGAAGCATATATGGAGTCAATTAATGACCCTGAACTTATGCGACAGAAGAAGGAGCATACAGACTTTGCTAATAAAGTTAAATCAGTGGACTTTGATAATATGACAGATGAGGAGAGCAGGAAGGAATTAGCTGAGCTTGTAAAGTTCCTTGCTAAGTGGCTTTACCACCATATCCTTGGAAGTGATATTATGATTGGAAAGTTAGAGCCTGTTGTTCATAAGACACAGGATTCTAAGAAAGCTGAAAATGTCAGCACAGCCAAGAAGGGTATGTTTGAATTTACAGATGAATACAAGACAGATATTGATTTTGTAGATGCAGAGCATAAGAAGTTATTTGAGATTATAGAGCGTACATATGAAGTTATTAATGACTATTATTTACACGATAAGTATGACCATATAGTTTCAATAATTAATGAGTTAAAAGATTATACTAAGCTTCATTTTAAAGATGAGGAGGAGTATATGGAAAAGATAGGATACGAGGGACTAGCAGCTCAGAAGCTTGCACACGAGTCATTTGTTGACAGACTTACAGGGATTAATATGGAAGAAGTTGACGATGGACAGCAGGAGTATCTGTTCGAGCTTATTGATTACCTTCTTGAATGGTTAAAGAACCACATATTAAAGATGGATAAGCAGATTCCAGCAAAGTAGATTGAAAGGGCTGTTGCACCAGACATAATTAATACAGTATGAGTTATTTATAAGCTGTTGCTTATTCGCATATTGTGTGAATTGTGGTTTGTGCAGCAGCCCGTTTAGTTTTAATTAATATTATGAGAATTGCGAGAGGTGAATATATGCCAAAGACGATTAATTCAGAAGCTCAGCTTACAACTTTTGAAGCGATAAGTATGATTATGGGTAACAGCATTGGTACAGGAATTATAGCTGTTCCATATCTGGCAACAAGAAACAGTATGTTAGATGTTGTATGGATGGTGGGACTTGCTTATGTAGTAAATGTTATTCTTCATCTTATCATAGCAGAACTTTCTTTTAACAATGGAGGTGTACAGCTTGTTAAAAGCTTTGAAGGAGAGCTTTTTAAGGGAAGAATGAAGAAAGTATTCAGCTGGATAATGTTTGTTGTATATGGACTTGCCATAATGATAGGTGTCAGTGGCAATATTAATGGTGGTGCACAGATATTTGTTAATTGGTTTCATATGCCGCTGTGGGTGGCACAGCTTATATATTATCTGATTGCAGGAAGTGTAGTGTTTATTGGAATGAAAGCGGTAGGTATCGCACAGAAATATGCAGTAAGTTTTCTTATGGTTATAGTTGTTATTATGACAGCTGGAACATTTACAAGACCACTAAATGTTTTGTATACAGCACCATTTCATATTAATAACCTGCTTGCTTTATATAGTATGGTTGTATTTGCAACATCAGCTAATCAGGCGGTAATACAGGTTGTTAAGGGACTTGATGGCAACCCACATAAGATAAGAAAGTCAATATTTATAGGTTTTGCGTTATCATCAATACTTGTGCTTATCGTTACGCTTACGGTGCTTCTTGGAACTAAGGGAACACTTGATAAGGAATTAGCATATATGCAGTTAGGTGAGAGCATAGGTTCGTGGGCTATGATACTTGCTGGTATATTCTCACTTTTTGCACTGCTTACAACCTTCTGGTCTAATACACTTGCATTAAGAGATGTAGTTCACGAACAGATAGGAATTGGCAACAGAATAAGCTGGGTTATAGCAACTATTCCATGTATATTATTTGCAATATTCGGTGTGAGCAGCTTTATAGTGCTTACAAGAATTATGAGCGGTGTTGTTGTGCTTGTGAGCATAATGCTTGTACTTACCTATGGAAAGTCTAGAAAGAAGGCTGGCAGCAGTCCGATATGTGGTGTTATAGGCACACTCCCATTCCAGATAATTATGGTAATATCGACTATAATATCAGCTGTCGGGGCACTTATACCATTAAGTTAATGAGCAAGACGGTGGTTAAATGTATAACTGTAATAATTAAGAAAATGAAAGGAACATATATATGTATAATTCTCATAATTTTACTAAGATAGATAATGAAACTTTCAATCTTCACATAGATACAGATAAAGATTATAAAATTCTACAACTTACAGACCTTCATCTTGGATTTGGAATATTATCAGGAAAGAAGGATAAGCTTGCACTTAGTGCGGTTACCAAGATTATTAAAAAGAGCAGGCCGGATTTAATTGTTCTTACGGGTGATTCTATATTCCCTTTTTTTCCTAAGTCTGGAACTATGAATAATGGAAGACAGGCAAGAATTCTTACAGCATTTATGGACAGATTTAAAATTCCATATACATTGTGCTTTGGTAACCACGACTGTGAGCTTGGTGCATTTTGTAATAAGGACGAGCTTGCTGATATATTTGCTGAGGGAAAATATTGTATATTCACTAAAGGTAACAGATATATTTACGGAGTGGGGAATTTCTTTATTAATCTTGTTGATGATAATAATAAAGCTGTGCTTCCGCTTGTTATGCTTGACTCTAATATGTATGGTGATGGAGGCTGGTTCTACAGCGGATTTGATTGTATACACAAGGATCAGACTGAATGGTGTATGAATAAGCTAACCAGCCTTAAAAATGAAGATGAGAATATCAAGGCAATGGCTTTTTTCCATATGCCTGTCAGGGAATTTAAGGAAGCTTATGAGCGTATGAAGCTTGGTGATAATGATGTAATATATAAGCACGGAAGTGTTGGCGAGAAGAATGACCATTTTGGAATATCCAGGTTTAAGGGGATATTTTTTAACAGTGCAGTTGATAATGGCGTAATAAAATGGATGTTTTGTGGACACGACCACTTAAATACATTATCACTTGTGTATAAAGGTATACAGCTTACTTATGGAATGTCGATAGATTACCTTGGATACAAGGGTATTGAGAAGCAGTATACACAAAGAGGCGGAACATTAATTACAAGAAAGAAAGACGGAAGTGTGAGTGTTAAAATGGTTCCTTTAACATCAGTAGTATCAACTAAAGTAAGCGGAGTAAAATAATATAAAGTTGATATGTATTTGTGCTGAAATGTATGTTAATATTAATATATTAATAAATAAACGAAGGAATAATTAAAATAATTAATGAGGAGTTTTATGAGAACAGGATTTGACAATGACAAATATTTAAAAATTCAGTCAGAACACATTAAAGAAAGAATTGGTAAGTTTGGTGACAAGCTTTATCTTGAATTTGGAGGCAAATTATTTGATGATTACCACGCTTCAAGAGTGCTTCCGGGATTTCAGCCAGACAGCAAGCTTCAGATGCTTATGCAGCTATCAGATGTTGCTGAGATAGTAATCGTAATAAGTGCAGCTGATATTGAGAAGAATAAAGTCCGTGGAGATTTGGGTATTACTTATGATGTAGACGTGCTTAGATTAATTGGCGAATTTGAGAAGAAGGGTTTATATGTAGGAAGTGTTGTTATCACTAAATTTACAGGACAGAATGCGGCAGTACAGTTCAAGGAAAAGCTTGAAAAGAAGAATATAAAGGTATACCAGCATTATGTTATAGACGGATATCCATCTAATATTCCTATGATTGTAAGTGAAGAAGGTTTTGGAAAGAACGATTACATAGAAACAACAAGACCATTGGTAGTAATTACAGCACCGGGTCCGGGAAGTGGTAAGATGGCTACCTGCCTTTCACAGTTATATCACGAGAATAAGAGAGGAATTAAGGCAGGATATGCTAAATTTGAGACATTTCCAATATGGAATATTCCACTTAAGCACCCTGTCAATCTTGCATATGAGGCGGCTACAGCAGACCTTAATGATGTTAATATGATTGACCCATTCCACCTTGAGGCATATGGAAGTACAGCAGTTAATTATAATCGTGATATAGAGATATATCCTGTTCTTAATGCTATATTAGAGGAAATCTACGGTGAGAATACATATTATAAATCACCTACAGATATGGGTGTTAATATGGCGGGCAATTGTATTATTGATGATGAAGCCTGCTGTGAAGCTTCCAAAATGGAGATTATAAGAAGATATTATGATGCAGTCAACAGAGTGGCAAAGGAAGAAGCTTCTGAGAGCGAAGTATATAAGATTGAGCTTTTAATGAAGCAGGCTAAGATTACAACAGATGACAGAAAGGTTACTGTTGCAGCTAAGAAGAGAGCAGAGGAGCTTGGTGTTGCGTGTGCCGCTATCGAACTTAATGATGGTACAGTTATTACATCTAAGACTACGGATTTTCTTGGAGCGTCCTCAGCACTTATACTTAATGCACTTAAGTATCTTGCAGGAATCAAGCACGATGAGAAGCTTATAAAGCCAGAATATATTGAGCCAATCCAGAAGCTTAAAGTTAAATATCTTGGCGGCAGAAACCCAAGACTTCATAGTGACGAGATTCTTATTGCACTTGCGATGACATCTGTAGCTAATGAGAATGCCAAGAAAGCATTAGAACAGATACCTGATCTTAAGGGCTGTCAGGTACATACATCTGTAATGTTATCAGAGGCAGATACCAAGACTTTTAACAGATTAGGAGTTAATCTTACAAGTGAACCAGTAAGAAGCAGTTCTAAATTATATTAATAAGGCAGGGCATTGATTATGCAGAAAGCATTTATTAACGGAAAGATTATAGACGGAACTAAAGATATGTCTGTTATGAGCGGCAAATGTATTATAACAGCCAATAGCCAATGATATACCAGTTGTGCCTGGCAATGATGTAGGCTGTCGGCTGTATTACAGGAAAATCCGCATATAATTCTAAGTTATATATTAAATATTCTGGCGGCGGCAAGAAGCAGGCTTCCATTACCGGGGAGGTACAAAGGTAAATCTTTGCGGGAGTTCTGCCTGTTGTTGCCGCTTTCTACATAATCATTTTTAGGGGAGTTAATAAGTAACTGTTCTAAGGCAATGTCATCAAGTCCAAGCTTATGAGCCGCCATTGCTATAACAGCAAAATCCCAGCCCCATAATGTAGAATAGTCCCACACATCAATTACCTTCATAAGGGTGTTGCGGTAGATATCTTTATCGACAATATCCTCTGCACCATAGCCGTCAAGCATACCATAGATTTGAAGCATAAGAGGGTGGTCTATAGCTTTATTAGTAAATGTATCAGGGCAGTTACTATGTGCAATGTATACATCGTCATTAATTGGAAGTGGTGCTATATGCATTGCAATATTGTGCCATTGGCTGGCTTCATCAGTAAAACCTAATTCATAAGCCCATTTTGCGGCAATCAAAAGACCATATCTGAAATATGCAAGTTCAAATATAGGATTTCTTGTATCCTCTGGCAGATGACGTTCCTGAACTGGAATTACAGGTGCTTCTATATTGTAAATATCGGACATCGGGTCATATACAAGATAATCAGCTATAAACACGGCGGTTTCTTTTACAAGTATCCAGTATTTGCTCATATATGCCTTAACGTCAAAATCATCAGAGGTATTATTATCAATTACTATTTGTAACATATTGATTATATGTGGCTGCTGCCAGACAAGAAGTGGTGCAATCTTTGACGGGCAGTCCGAACCGGTGTAAGACACCATCTTAGTCCAGCGTGCACCTTTATAGCCGTTGCGTGAAGCATTTTTCTTAGCTTCATCTAATATATCAATATACCAGTCAAAGCTTCGTGTAAGCAGTTCAGGGTGTCCCCATAAAGGAGCCCACGCCATATGCCAGTAGTGCATTTCAAGGTGCGCCTTGCCATACCAGCTATTGCAGGTAAGACCAGTTTCGGCAGGTGGAATATAGCCGCTGTCATTAATCACAAGAAGATACTGCGATAATATTACACGGCGCATAAGCTCTTTATTATCAGAGTTAAGAAACTTTCCAGTTGTCCAGTAGTTGTGCCAGAAATGTCTGCTGTTACCGGCAATTGTGTCGTATGTGGCAGGTGTGTATATTGATTTATTGAAATTAACGGACATATTAAGTTCATCATCAGTAGTTGTAATATTATAGCTGTGTATACCGTTAGATTTAATAGTGGCAGCAGCAGAGTTATTACATTTATTAATAGTAACATTAGAATCAGATGTAATTGTACTATTATTAGCAGTATGCTGTGAGGTGCCAGTTCCATTTATATTAAAATTGACATAGTAAGCGGTATCATCTATCTGCCGGTGTATATGGGAAGCGTTAAGAAAGTTGCTGTGTCCGTCAGTGTTATTCCAGTCTGAACCTGTTATATCACAGGATGCGTATGGAAAGGCAATATTAACGCTAAGTCCGCACTGCAAAAGACCAGAGCTTATATAAAATGCAACGGTGTCAGAATTATCATCGCATACTGTGTATACAGTTACGAGATTATCAATAATAGCATTGGTATTTATATTATCAGCGGCAATATTATTAAGTGTACGAACATTGTTATTACTGTTAACATTAAGCCTGAAACTGCTTTTTAGAATACCAGTTGTTATATCTAATGTCTGATTTATACAATAAATGCTGCCAGCTTTAATAGGTTCGTTATGAAAATAAAGTCCGATTTTTGCAAGATTGAACTTATGAGGGTTCTGTCTTACCCAGTCGTAGGCGGCTTCATTGCCCTCGTATTTTACACGTGGATAAGTGACAGTTCGTTTGCAGTAATTGTATGGTGTCATTCTGACATCGTCTAAAGTATAGAAGCCTTTTTCGTTATCAGCTTTCTTAGTATGCCAGCCCCATTCAGCCATTGTGCAGAGTGGAGTTTCGGCTGAGTATTCCTCATATAAAGTCTGCATACCAGTAATGTCGGCAGTATAGCAGAACCGCCCATTGCCAACTGATAGTGGAGATTGGGGATTAATATCTGTTAAATGTGGATTAAAACTGGCAATTATATCAAGTCTGTTAATAAGTTTATTGTCTGTATTAGTAGTTACAGTGCCCTGTCTGGCATCTGGGCGCTGTGCATTGCAGTATGTATGTGTATTATTCATAGCCACCTCGTATCTGTAAGTTGTATACTCACGAATTAATTAATACAAGTATAGCACATATAATAATTAAATTATGGCAAAATGATATTTGTTAACTTATGAATAACAGATTTATTTATCATTATATGGAATTATGATAGTAATGTTTATTGGAAGTCTGGAGATATAATTGACTGGTGCTTATTGATAATTAATTATTAAGATAGAATAATAGGCGATTATATGTTAATATTAAAGTTATAGTCAGAATGTGTTACGGGCTTTTGCACAGGATTGAATAATAGAGTAATTATTCAGACAGCAGATAATATTGCAATAGATATTAAGAAAGGGATATGTGATGGATTCAAAAGAGGTATTAAAGGAATATTTTGGATATGATTCCTTTAGGGCTGGGCAGGAAGATATTATTAATGCAATCTTAGAAAAGAAAGATGTGCTTGCGATAATGCCGACAGGAGCAGGAAAGTCGCTTTGTTATCAAGTGCCAGCTATGATGCTTTCAGGAATTACAGTAGTAATATCCCCATTGATTTCACTTATGCAGGATCAGGTGAAATCACTTAACGATGTCGGAATTAATGCGGCATATGTCAATTCCACGCTTTCAGAAAGTGAGATAGACGGCACATTAAATATGGTACTTAATGGCATATACAAGATTATATATATTGCACCAGAAAGGCTTGAAAGTGCGAAGTTCTGTGAGTTCTCCAAGCAGGCAGATATATCAATGGTGACGGTTGACGAGGCACATTGTATATCACAGTGGGGACAGGATTTCAGACCAAGCTATGTAAAGATAGTTGATTATATAAACAGCCTTCCAGCAAGACCGGTTGTCAGTGCATTTACAGCGACAGCAACCAATGAAGTAAAGACGGATATAGAGTGTATATTAAGGCTTGATAATCCTAAGGTTGTAATTACTGGCTTTGACAGGAAAAATCTTTACTACAGCGTAGAGCATATAAGCGGCAAGAATAAGGACAGGTATATAAGCAATTATGTTAAAGAGCATATTGATGAGAGTGGAATTATCTACTGCGCAACAAGGAAAAATGTGGACACTTTATATGAAACCTTAAGCAGTATGGGGATAAGTGTCACAAGATACCACGCGGGACTTAGCAATGAAGAAAGAAAAAGAAATCAGGACGATTTCATATATGACAGGTCATTGGTGGTCGTTGCTACTAATGCATTTGGAATGGGAATAGATAAGTCAAATGTAAGATATGTAATTCATTATAATATGCCACAGAGTATGGAGAATTATTATCAGGAGGCAGGAAGAGCTGGCAGAGATGGAGAGGACTCACAGTGTATAATGCTGTTTTCTGCACAGGATGTGATAATAGATAAGTTCCTTCTTGATAAGAAAGAATTTGAAGGCGTTGAATATGAGGATATAGACGTTATTAAACAGCGTGACCTGCATAGATTGTATGTAATGGAGGGGTATTGCAAGACAACGGGCTGTTTAAGAAATTACATACTTAATTATTTTGGAGAAAATGTAACCGGAGTATGTGGTAATTGCGGCAACTGCAATAGTGAATATGAAGAAATTGATATGACAGCGCAGGCAAAATGGGTCATTAACTGTATAGCAGAAACCAAGGGAAGATTTGGACAGGGCATAGTTATAGGAACTCTGCTTGGAGCTGACAGGGCAAGGCTTAAAGAGGTTGGAGCTGTTAATTATAAATCATATGGAAAGCTTGCAGGAATGAAAGAAGCTGAGTTAAGACCGCTTATAGCCCAGCTTATATCAGACGGTTATATAATACAGACACAGGACGAATACAGTGTCCTTAAAATGGGAGATATAACACCTTTAAAGCAGGAAAATGCACATATATATCTAAAGCGTATGAAAGAGTCCGAGGAAGTGAAAAATGCAAAGCTTGTAGGTAAGACAAGAAGCACAGGCAGTTCTTATGAGGCTGGTGATGAAACTTTTCTATCAGGTTCAGGAAAGAAAGGCAGAAAGCAGACAGGCAAAGCAGGTAAAAGAAGCAGTTCATCAACAGGAAAGAAGAGTACAGATTCACTTACAAGTGCAGGTTATGAGTTATTTGAACGCTTAAAGGCATTGCGAATGATAATAGCAAGGGAAGAAGGTATGCCTCCATATATTGTATTTAGTGATAAGACACTTATAGATATGTGTGAGAAGCTTCCTTTAAATGCAGAAGCAATGCTTGAGGTATCAGGTGTAGGACAGAATAAACTGATGAAATATGGACAGAGATTTGTAAATGAGATAGATACATTTGTTAAAGAACATAAAGGAATGGCAGCAACAATTAATTAGAAAAAGTGTGCATAGGCACAGTCAGGTTATATAGAATAGTGCACAGAAAAGAGGATTATTATGACAAAGATAGTAGCAGTAGCAGGTAAGGGCGGCGTTGGAAAGACTTCGCTTGCAGGAGCATTTGTTAAAGTGCTTGTAGAGAAATATCCAGATAAGAAGATACTGGCGATTGATGCTGACCCTGCGGTTGGACTTTCTACAGTGCTTAACATAGAAGTGGACAAGACAATAGATGATATAAGAAAAGAAGTCATTAAAAATGTAGAGGACGGCGATACCAAGTCAGCCGTTGAGCTGTTAGGTGAGGCGAAGTATGAGATATATGATGCAATTAAAGAACAGGACGGCTATGCATTTATAGCGATAGGAAGACCGGAAACAGCCGGCTGTTACTGCCGGATTAATTCATATCTTAAAGAGGTGATAACACTTCTTTCTGAACAGTTTGATTATGTAGTTATAGACGGCGAGGCTGGAATTGAGCAGATTAACAGGCGTGTTATGGAAAAGGTTACACATCTTGTGCTTGTAACAGATGCAAGCAAGAAAGGCTGTCAGGTAGTTAAGACTATTAAAAATGTTGCAGATGAGCTTGTTATGTATGAGAAAGCTGGAGTTATAGTTAACCGCATACCGGATAAGAAAGTGATAGAACTTATGGATATAAGTGGGCTTCCATTATTATCTGTAATTGAAAATGATATGAAACTGGCAGAGGCAGATATTAAGGGCGAGAATATACTTACACTTTCAGATGATGACAGAATTGTTGCAGGGGCGGCAGAGGCACTTTGCAATATTGGTTTGATATAGTATTGGAGGAATATTTTTGAAGGATTTACAGCATTTATATTATTTTGAGAAACTATTAGAGGAGGTCAATAATGACCTTGTAAGAGAAGCACAGAATAAAGGCAGTATTGCAATTGGAGCAGTCTGTTTTCAAATTCCAGAGCCACTAATTAATCTTCCTGGCTGTTTCTCGGTAAGACTTAGAGCACCAAGAACAGGTTCTATAGAGATGGGTACATATTATATGAGCAGTATGCTTTGTGAGGGCTGTCGTGCCATACTTGAAAGAGCAATCGAGGGAGGGTTTGAATTTCTTGACTGCATAATAGCACCTGATGCGTGTGCACAGATGAACAGGTGCGTTGAGAATATAGAAAGACAGAATTTATGTTCCAAGGAAAAGTTCTTTGTGGAATATTCTGATGTTCCTATGAAGGACGATGAAACAGCCTTAAGACATTATGTAAGGCAGATGAGGGCACATGTATTAGAGCCGCTTAACAAGGTGTATGGAATTGATATATCAGATGAAGCATTAAGAAAGGCAGTTGATTTGCAGAATAAGATAAGCAGGCTCATAACACAGATTGGTGACTACAGAAAAGAAGACAATCCAAGAATAACAGGCTATGAATTCGCAGTGTTATGCCTTGCGACATATTGCTGTCCTAAAGAGGCACTTATTGAAAAGCTGGAGGATACGCTTAAGGAGTTGGGCACAAGACAGCCAGATGATAAGAAGAATTACAGGGCAAAGGTTGTTATGGTAGGTTCGGAGATTGATAATCCAGAACTTATAAAGCTTTGTGAGGAGGCTGGTGCGTTAGTTGTTGCTGACAGGTTCTGTTTTGGTTCACTTCCGGGAAGAAGCGAGATTATTCTTAATGACACGGAAGATGTACTTATGCAGATATGCAGGCAGTATATGCACTGGGGCAAATGTCCACGTTATATGAATACAGCTAAGATTAAGGAACGTCAGGAATATGTAGACAGCATTGCCAAAGAATACAAGGCAGACGGGCTTATATACCAGCAGATAAAGTTCTGCGATTACTGGGGATATGAGAGAGCTTCGGCATTTCATATTATGCGTGAAGAATACGGATATCCGGTGTTATCAATTGACAGACCTTATGTAGCAGGTAATTCGGGACAGATAAGGACACGAATACAGGCATTTGTTGAGAGCCTTGAGCTTAAGAAGCTTAAAAAATAATAAATGAATAATAAGATGTAAATATTAAGATGTAAATGTATGACTGAAAGAATACATTTAAGAAATTAACAATAAAAATACAGATATATGGTTAAGAAAGGATTGGCTATGTCAGGTAAACTTGGAAGTGAGCCGCTTGGTAAGTTCTATACTGGTAAGAAACCTAAGAAAAGACGTGAATGGAGAGGTTTCAAAGATACATGGTATGACTATGTAAGGTGGCTTGGATATTGGAAAACTTTGATTACATTTATAATAAAACCTAATAATATAAAAGGCTTTTTCAGATACCGCTGGATGCTTAATTATCTTGCACTGCCTGATTTTATGGACAGGCATACGGAAGGAATGAGAGGCTTACAGCTTCGTATGGCACATCAGGCACTGGGACTTATTGTTACAGATATATGTGGTATGCTTGGACAGATATTTAGGGCAGACCCTGCAATCGGCAATGATAAGGAACTTAATAAGAAGATTGTTCTTTTTGATGAGAATATGATGAGTACACTTATGGGTGGATTTCCTAATCTTGTGTGGCTTTCAGTTGAAGTTCCAGCCGTGTATACAAGCTCAATGATGTCGCAGAATGGAGTTAGCTATTATGTTGATGTAACACACGAATATGGAGTTCCGACAGATGTATGTCCTATGCCGGCGGCAGAGCTTGGAGTTGCACTTGCAGACGATTTCCCGCTTATTGGCTGTTGTGCTGTACAGTGTAATACAACCTGTGATGGAAGTCTTATGGGAAATGGAATTGAGGCACGCTCATTTAAGATTCCAACATTCCAGCTTGCTGTCCCTATAAGGCACAGGCAGGAAAGCGTGCAGGAATATGCGGCAGAAGAAGTTGTCAATGCAATACATTTTATTGAGGAGCAGACAGGAGAAAAGTTTAACTGGGATGCTTTCTTTAAAAGTATGAAAAGGTTCAATGCAGAGACAGAAGAATTCCTTGAATGGATGGAAATCTCAAAGACTGACTATCCGCAGGTTATGGGTGTTACACTTGCACTTTACAGATATGGTGTATATCAGGCGGCAGGCGGAAGAAACCAGGCATTTCTTGATATGGATAAGAAGCTCACAAGAATGGCTATGGAAGGCTATAAGAAGAAAGAGCTTGCGGCAAGGGAATACCGACACCGTGCTATGACGTGGGGTGTTCAGGCGGCATATTATACAGCACTTCCAATATGGCTGCTTAACTGCTGGGGTATAGTTACAATAACCGATATGTTAAGTATGGTATCAACAGAGATGGTCAATACAGAGGATAAACATCAGGCAATGCTTGACCTTGCATATCTGTATGAGAATATGATTATGCGTAATCGTTCTAATGGCGGTTATGAAACAGGTGTTGAAGCGTTATGGCGTTATTGTGAGATGTTTAATATAGACATAGTTATTATGTATGTACATATGGGCTGTAAATCAATGTCAGGATATCACGGCTTATTTGAGGAAGAAGCAAGAAAGCACGGCGTACATCTTATATGGGTAACACATAATCTTATGTGTCCTGAGGACGGCAGCAGAAGAGATATGAGGACAGAAATCAACAGATATATGAGAACTGTATTCCGTGAAGAGCCGCTTGACCCTACATTGGAAGATTTTGACGACTCACAGAACTGGTAAGAATTCATAAAGATAAGAAAGGAATAATAATATGGCTAAATATTATGGCGGTTGTGATGCAGGAAGTACTTACACCAAATGCGTTATATTAGATGAAACAGGAAAAATAGCAGCAAATATCACTAAAAGAAGCAGAATTAATCCAGTGCTTAGTGCTAAAGACAGCTTAGATGAGGCTGTAGCTTTAGTAGACGGGCTTAATAGTGCAGACGAACTTGATTATCTTATTGGAACAGGCTATGGACGTAATAAAGTACCATTTGCTGACGAGAACATATCAGAGATAAGCTGTCACGCTATGGGTGTTCACGTTGCCGCACCAGATGTAAAGGCGATAATAGATATCGGTGGGCAGGACGTTAAGGGTATTGCTATAGATACAGATGGAACAGTTCTTAATTTCTCAATGAATGATAAATGTGCGGCTGGTACAGGAAGATTTTTTGAGTCAATGGCAAGGGCATTTGAGATGAGCCTTGATGAGTTCTCCAAGCTTTCTTTAACAGCTAAAAATGTTATCCCTATAACAGCACAATGTGCTGTATTTGCAGAGAGTGAGGTAATCTCACTTGTAGGAGAAGGAAAGCCAATGGAGGAGATAGCCGCAGGAATTGAGCTTTCGGTAGCAAAGAGATGTTTTGTAATGGCTAAGAAGGCAGGAGTTGTTGAATCAGTTACACTTACAGGCGGCTGTGCCAAGAATGAGGGCTTAAAGCAGGCTATAGAGAAGGTGTTAAAGGTTAAGGTGGTAGAACTTCCTATAGATCCACAGCTTATGGGTGCTTTAGGAGCGGCTGAATATGCCAGACAGAAAGGAATGGCCAGATGATAATATTAAAGATAATTGGAATAATAGCGATTGTTATTGCGGTGCTGTTTATACTCAGCCTTTTTATATATTTCTTTAATCTTGATATGAAATTTGCCTCAAAGCTTATAAAACCGCTTACGGCATATTATAACTGGTCAAAGAACAGACGTGAGGCAGATAAGAAGAATAAATGAGTATGAAGTTATATGATAAGGATATAGCCTGTGTAATGCAGAATATAAAGGCATATGGAGAGTGCAGGACACTTGATAATAATACGCACTGGAAGATGAATGATAAAGAAAAGCTTGTGTTAAGAAGTGATATGGCATACGAACTTGGCGGCGGAATGAATGAGGCTGTGAGTGCATTGGCATTTACTACGGATAAAGCTGTCGTTGATACAGACGGAGTGTATCTTATAGGTGATGATATGACAAGCATTGACAAAGATATACCATATGCAAGACTTACATTTATAAGGCTTAAGGAAAATGTGCTTGATGACACTAAAAAAGGTGCATTATATGCAGTTATGAGAGCTGTCGATTATGTAAGATACAATACATATCCGGATGGATTTATGATGAGAATATCATCAGTTAAAGAAAGAGAGCCGGTAAGAATATCAAAGGAAGCTGTAAATAGTAATATAAGCTTTTCTAATATAGGTTCAGAGCTTATAAGGGCTTATAAGACAAGAGAAGAAGTTGAGGCTGTAAAGATATACTTTATTACATCAGATAGTGCAGATTATAAAATGCTTAGGCAGTTTGCAGGCAGATGTGAGCAGATAACGGCTTCACTTAACCACATATTCAATGGGCTTGTTATGGATTGTTCAACGTGTTCAAGCAGGGAGTTATGTGATGAAATAGAGGATTTAAGAAAGTTTCATATGGATAAGCTGTAATAATTAGAATTAAGTTATAACAATTGAATAAATTATAGGTGTATAAAATAAAATGTTCCCTCCACAATGTCTGTATGAAATACCACAAAAGCCAGACCTGAAATCTGACTGCTAGAGGTGATTCATAACAGTAATTATGGAGGGTGCTTTTTTGTCTAGTTAAGACGGCCTTTCTTGCTCGCCTTTTTATTCTGATACATTTTCGAATCAACAACCTTAAAGCACTGATCAATTCCACTATCATCGATTATACCGTAACCTGTGGCAACGGAATATGGATAATGTTTGTCAGCCGCAATATTTTTGACATCATCAAGGAAATTATCAATTCTTCTAAGCAGTATATTGATATCAGATATATTGGAAATGACACAGAATTCATCACCGCCGATACGGTAGCAGTTACCAATGTCGTTAAAATTATCGTTGATAAGATTAGCAGTGTTAATAATGGCTTCATCTCCAAGCCTGTGTCCGTAAGTATCGTTAATACGCTTAAGGTTATTAAGGTCGGCAATCATTATGCAGCCGCCGGAAGATGGCTTATTGCGCTCCTTTTCCATATAGACTTCAAATGCAGAGCGGTTGTTAATTTTAGTCATGCCATCAGTAAATGCAAGCTCTTTATATATGCGGTTGCGTGTATGTTCAACGAAGTTATTGCGTGTAACAATGAATATAGAGCCGGCAAAATACATAAGCAGAATAAACAATCCGTAGATGGAATATTTGACCCTGCCAGTAGATGGTCTGGTAGAATAATATCTAAGTATATCCATAGTCAGGAATACACTTATTATTATAAATGCTGTGTATATTTCAGTTTCCTGCTTTGAAATAACATTATGGTTTCGTATAAATGTTATTATTGTCATTATAAATGTTGTAATTAATTCAATATGTACTATCCATAATACATTGGATAATATAATAATATGGCTTAACTGTAACATAGTAATTATTATGATTGAGCCAAATTCAATCCAGTATAAGAATTTGAAATATTTTTCATCGGCGAATGTTTCGTAAGTAAGCAGGTAACCTGTTATGGTCAATGGAAACAGAAAATAACAGGCATAGCCTATATATGATGTGAATGATCCACGGCTTATAAATATCTGCAATATTGTTGAATTACACATAGACCAGATACCAGCAATAGCAGTTATAATACTTAACCAGCGCAGTCTTATGCACAGTTCAGTTTTAATAAAAAGTGAAGCAAAAAATATTATAATGCCACAAAGTAAAGCAAGTACACCTGTTGTAGCAGGAAATGAGTGTCTGGCAAAAAGATAATATATAAGAGCACTTTTAGTTCCGCTGTGAAGCTCAAGAAGGTTCTTTATATTAAGCTATGAAGCCATAGTTATTGTAAGTGTAAAGTCACTTTGTGGCACTTTTATAAAGTACCAGTGAGAAGGGCGTGCCATACCTATTGTGTCCATAATATCTTATTCGCTGTATACCTGCACATCATTGATGTATACATTTATTGCAGAATTATAAGCGTAAAATGCTATATAATCACCAGCAAGTTCGTCAGCTTTGATATGCTTTTTAATTGTTATGTGTCTTGTTTTTTCTTTTAATTTTATTGGAAGTTCGGTTGTATAATTATGTTCATTATACTGTATATTAAAATCATTATATATAGAAGCAGTTGTTTCATTATTAAGGCATAATCCTGTTATTCTGGTGCTAAAGAATATGGCGGTACATATAACTGCAAGTCCGGCAATAACAAAATATATGCTTTTATTAATTAAAGACATATTCGATTTGATATTTTGCATCGATGAATATTATCCTTTCATTGATTACTTGAATTGTAAATGTTAATATTAAATATAGCACGAAATAACAATAAATAATAGTAAACAATTGTATATAATAGTATGCAATCAGTGTTTATGCAGTCAAAATGTTAAAGCCAGAAACAGGCAGAATGGAGAAAGAATGTATAGAGAAGATTATAAGGTAACTGTTCCCCAGTTTAAAAGACTTGAGGTATTATTAAGTGATTGTGGAGCAATAAGCGGAAAGCTTGATATTGAAACAGGAAGACATAATGCCAGAGTAATTAATGATAAGGTAAAAGAACTTTCAGAAAATGGTGGTGGTACAATTGTAATTCCTAAAGGAATATGGGCAAGTGCACCAATACGTCTTTTATCAGATGTAAGCATAAGAATTGAAAGTCAGGGACTTCTTAAGTTCATAAAATCCAAAGAAGATTATCCTTTAATTATAACTAATTATGAGGGACAGCCATGCATAAGAACTGTATCACCTATTACAGCAGAGAATGCGGTAAATGTTGCAATTACAGGTATGGGTATGGTTGACGGAAGTGGTGATGAATGGCGTCCGGTTAAGAAGTTCAAGGTAACAGATAAACAGTGGGAACAGCTTCTAAAAAAGAGTGATAACGTATTTGAAACTAAAGAAACACAGATATGGATGCCTACTAAATCAAGCCTTCTTGGTAATGAGAAGAATATCCAGTCAGATAAAGATGAAGCTTTAGAAGAAGCAAGAGATTATTATGATTTCTACAGACCAGTAATGGTGAGCCTGCGTCATTGTACTAACGTACTTTTAAGTGGTGTAACATTTATGAATTCACCAGCCTGGAATATACATCCATTTTTCTGTGAGAATGTCACAATTGACAATATTAAGGTACGCAATCCTTATTATGCACAGAATGGTGATGGCATTGATGTAGAGTCTTGTACTAATGTCCATATTCACCACAGTGTATTTGAGACAGGTGATGATGCAATATGTATCAAAGCAGGCAAGAATGCAATAGCAAGAACAATAGATGGACCTTGTAGTAATATATATATACACGATTGTGTTGTTAATGAAGGACATGGTGGTTTCGTAATCGGAAGTGAAATGTCAAGAGGTGTTAAGGATATACTTGTTGAGAACTGCACATTTATAGGTACGGATGTAGGTGTAAGAATAAAGAGTGCACTAGGCAGAGGCGGTGTTGTTGAGAATATCACAATACGCAATATCGATATGGTTAATATAAAGGGTGAGGCAGTTATACTTACTATGGGTTATGTACTCAACCTGCTTAACCGTAATGAAACAATAGCTATGGATAATGAAGAAGATGTTCCATACTTCAGAAATATTGATATGGATGGCATTGTGTGTACAGACTGTAAGGAATTCGCTAAGATTGAACCTTTAAACGGTCGTCCAGACACGATTAAGGATGTAGTCATTAATAAACAGAAGTTCTGCTAATAAAATGTAGTAATGTCTTTCTGATTATTAACAGATGTTATGTGCCGATGATGCACACTCGCTCGAAGCTGTAGTATGTCGTAAGCGGCTGTGCTCGGTGTTAGAATGTGCGTTGCACATTCTTGTTTATATATAGAAAGAGGATAAAGTTGTGAAAAATAATAAATATGAAATAGATATGTGTAATGGTACATTAATGGATAAGCTAATTTCCTTTGCACTTCCGTTAATGCTTTCAGGTATGTTACAGCTTATGTTTAATGCTGTAGATATAATTGTTGTTGGAAGATTCACAGGCAGTACTGCACTTGCCGCGGTAGGCTCCACAACGGCACTGATTAGTACGTTTACCAATCTTTTTATAGGTGTTTCACTAGGAGCAAATGTACTTGCGGCAAGATTTTATGCAACAGGCAAAGCTAAAGAAATGTCGGAGACAGTCCATACAGCCATAGCACTTGCGGCAATAAGTGGTGTTGTTATGTGCATTATTGGCATTGCTGCCGCAAGAGAGGCACTTGTCCTTATTGACACACCAGATGATGTAATTGGACAGGCAGCACTGTATTTAAGACTGTATTTTTGTGGTATGCCATTTTTTATGCTTTATAACTATGGAGCGGCAATATTAAGGGCAGTAGGTGACACGAAAAGACCACTTATGTATCTTATAATAGCAGGTTCTACCAATGCGGTTTTAGACCTTGTGCTTGTGATAATATTTAAAATGGGTGTTGCAGGTGTTGCTATAGGAACAGTTACTTCACAGCTTATATCGTGTATTCTTGTAATAAGATGCCTTATGACAACAGAGTCAGATTACAAGTTAAGAATAAGGGATTTAAGAATAAGAAAATATTACCTTTTACAGATACTAAGTGTAGGACTTCCAGCAGGAATACAGAGTACTGTTATTAACTTTTCAAATGTATTGCTTCAATCATCAGTTAATTCATTTGGCGAGATAGCAATGGCAGGTTATACAGCCGCTAATAATATACTTGGCTTTCTTTATGTGTCTGTCAACTCAATAACACAGGCGTGTATGAGCTTTACGAGCCAGAATTATGGCGTTAGAAAATTCAAGCGAATGGATAAGGTGTTAATTGACTGTATGATACTTTCGGTTATAGTGTCAGTAGTTATCGGTGGTGGTTCATACATTTTAGGACGCCAGATACTTGGTATATACACGAACCAGAGTGAGGTTATAGAGTGTGGTATGGAGATACTTTCAATATCGACAATACCATATTTTCTGTGTGGCATTATGGATATGCTTCCAGGAGCTATGCGCGGAGTAGGTTATTCAGCAGTTCCTATGGTCCTTTCAATTGTAGGTACAGTTGGGACAAGACTTGTGTGGATATATGGTGTATTCCCAAGCCATAGAAGTCTGTATGAGTTATTCATATCGTATCCAGCTTCGTGGTTTATAACAATTGTAATGCAGGCAATATGTCTTGTATTTGTAAGAAAAAAGGTAAGAAACAAAGAATGATTATCCAATATATAATCAATGATGGATTAAATTACAAGAAGTGAGGGTTAGTATGTATACAAAGGAAGATTTAAAAGAATATTTAAAGGCTATGGGGCTTACAGGAAAAGAAACAATACTTGTTCATTCTTCAATGAAATCCATAGGGGAAGTAGAAGGCAGGGCAGATACAGTGCTTGATGCCCTAATAGAATATTTTAAGGACGGACTTTTACTGCTTCCAACCCATACATGGAAAAATATTAACGAGGACAATCCAGTATACGACCCAGCGGTTACGCCGTCCTGTGTTGGGATACTTACTAATCTGTTTCTTAAAAGAGATGGGGTAATACGTTCACTTCACCCAACACACAGTATGGCAGGAATAGGTGTAAGTGCCAAAGAATATCTTGCAGGTGAAGAATACAATAACACACCTTGTACACCGGGCGGCTGTTATGACCGCTTAAAAGACTGTGGTGGAAAGATACTTCTTATAGGAGTTGGCAATGAGCGTAATACATACATTCACAGCGTTGAAGAAGTGCTTAACATACCTAACAGACTGTCAGACAAACCAATGAAACTACAGATAATTATGCCAGATAAATCTATAAAGACAGTATATGTAAGAAAGCATTACAATGCTATCCAGCCACATATATCAGAAGACTTTGTAAAGCTTGACCAGGCATTATTAGAATGTAATGCAATGACCAGAGTAAAATTCGCAGATGCCGACAGCCTCCTGTGTGATGCCGGCCAAATCTTTAAGGTGGTAAGGCACATATTGTCCCCAGCCCCCGAATGTATAGTAACAAGCCCGATTGAAAAGTCCCAGTGGCAGGACTTTACAGATTAACCAAATAAAAATATCTTTTTATATGGTCAGTGTTTAAAAATGCCTTGCTATAGTTAAAAACTATAACAAGGCATAAAATATATCAATTTTACAATCCCCCAATAATAACATATAATAATCCTATAAACATACAATAAATATATGTAAATAGCAATTACAAGTTGATAACTTATTTGAATTTTGTAACAACGCCCAATTAGAAAAGCCATCGCAACCCTACCGTCAAGTGCTGGATTGATATAAGCATAAAAAGACAATGGGGAGCCGCCGGTCCTTAAGTGCTGTTCTTTAGCACTTTAGTACCGCTGCGAGCGACACTTAGTGCAAACGTGTCTTTGTTGCTTATAACAATCCAGCACGCCTCACTATATAACAATGCTTTTCTAATGTCCGTTGTCATAACATTGAATTAGAGCACCACTGTAATGCAATTTGAAAGTGTAATGCAATTCAAAAGCAATAAATTTATATAATATTGGAGGCATACCATATGAAGCAGATACTATGTTTTGGAGATTCCAACACCTGGGGACTTATCCCTAAGACTAACCAGCGTTACCCTTGGGGCGTAAGATGGACAAGTATTTTAGATAATGAACTTAACAGACATTTTAATAATGAATATCGTGTGATAGAGGAAGGATTGTGCGGAAGAACAACAGTATTTGACGACCCATTAAGAGATGGCCGCAATTCATTCAAACTCCTTCCAACAATATTAGAGTCGCACAATCCAGTAACAGATGTGATTATAATGTTAGGAACTAATGACTGCAAGACAGTATACAACGCTTCGGCAGAAGTTATCGGACAGGGTGTGGAGAGATTAATTAATCAGGTAAAGAGCTGCCTTCCACACAGCAGAATACTTCTTGTATCACCGATACATCTTGGAAAAGGTGTGTGGGAGCAGGACTACGACCCTGAGTTCTCAGAAGCTTCTGTTGAAGTATCTAAGAAGCTTGCAGGTGTATACAGCAAAATTGCAGAAAAAGAATCAATAGATTTCTTATCAGCCTCAGATGCAGCACAGCCAAGCGAAATAGACAGGGAACACCTAAGCGAACAGGGACATAAAGAACTTGCAAGAAACATATTAAAGTGGTTTGACATTTAAAAATACATAATGTTATAATACCATAGCCTTAAGTATAACAATAACAAAGGCTGTCAGCTACAATTAATTTATAAAATATATGTGGATTTTTCTAGTTGAATCTATTTTTCGCCACATAGCTGTTAATCACAGCTATGTGGCTATTTTTGTGTAATAGGGAATTCTATCGTGATTCCTTATTACACAAAAGGCACTATGTGCCAATAATGCACACTCGTGCGAAGATGTAATTGGTCGCAGGCGACCGCACTCGGCACAGGAATGTGTTTAGCACATTCATTTTTATGAAATAGGGGATTTACCCCAATAAGATAAGGAGATAAGTATGGATCAGACTTATATGAAGAAAGAAAACGTATTAAAACTTCTGATAACTATGGCACTTCCAATGGTTATATCAATGCTTGTAAATTCACTCTACAACATTGTAGACAGCTTCTTCGTAGCACAGATAAGCGAAGACGCGATGACTGCTATATCGCTTGTGTTTCCAATGCAGAACTTTATTAATTCGGTAATGATAGGTTTTGGAATAGGAATAAATTCAGTAATATCATTTTATATGGGTGCACAGGATAAGGTACAGGCAGACAAAGCCGCAAGTCAGGGGATATTACTTGCGACAATACACGGAATAGTAATGACAGCAGGATGTATTATGCTTATAAAGCCATTCCTTTGTATGTTCACTAATGACAGCAGTATTGTAGAATTAGGACTTCAATACTCATATATAGCATTTGCATTTTCAACAATACTTGCATGGCAGCTGGTGTTTGAAAAGACATTTCAGGCTGTTGGAAGAATGACAGCATCAATGACGGCAATGCTTGGTGGCTGTATAACTAATATCGTGCTTGACCCGATGCTTATATTCGGAATAGGAATATTCCCTGATCTTGGAATAAGAGGAGCGGCAATTGCCACAGGAATAGGACAGACAGTAAGTCTTCTTGTGTATGTTATCATATATATACTACGACCTATGCCAGTGCGTTTTACAAGAAAATGTATGAAGCCAGAGAAAACATTATGTCTGAAAATGTATTCGGTCGGCATACCAGCCAGTCTTAATATGGCACTTCCTTCACTGTTAATATCAGCACTTAATGTAATACTAGCAGCATTTTCACAGACATATGTATTCGTGCTTGGTGTATATTACAAGTTACAGACATTTCTTTATCTGCCTGCCAATGGAGTTGTTCAGGGAATGAGACCATTAATCGGATATAATTATGGTGCAGGAGAGCATAAGAGGGTTAAGAAAATATATTCGACAGCCACAATAATAGTATTAATAATTATGTGTGCTGGAACAGCTATATGCCTTGGAATACCAGATAAGCTTATAGGCTTATTCACAACTAATGCAAATACAATTAGTGCCGGTGCCAAGGCACTTAGAATAATCAGTGCAGGCTTTATCGTATCGTCAGTATCTGTAACAGCCTCTGGTGCACTGGAAGGATTGGGAAAAGGACTTCCATCACTTGTAATATCAGTATTCAGATATGCAGTTATTATAATTCCAGTTGCATTTATTCTTTCCAGGATATATGAGGTTAATGGAGTGTGGTGGTCATTTGGAGTTACTGAGTTGGTAACTGCATTTATATCGTATATAATCTATAAAAAGGCGACACATCATCATTAAATGTAATCAGACATATAAGGTATCTTATGAAACAGCATGTCATCATTACAGATTTGAGGTAAAGTCAATAATATGGTTTATGTAAATTTAATTATTGGATTTGTATAATTGCTTTATTTTGAAGAATAATGGTTGTATAATTAAAAATACAATTTACAATATTATATAAAAATATTAATTGTAATTATATGGAGAGTGAAGATAATATAATTGGTATACAATAAAATATATAAATTGCGAATAAAAGAGGAGGCTTAATATATGTGTACAGCAGTTACTTATAAGACTAAAGATTTCTATTTTGGAAGAACTCTTGATTATGAGTTCTCATATGGTGAAGAGATAACAGTTACACCAAGGAATTATATATTTGATTTCAGGCATATAGGACAGCTTAAAAGCCATTATGCAATAATTGGTATGGCATTTGTGTCAGAAGGATACCCACTTTATTATGATGCGGTTAATGAAAAAGGTCTTGGAATGGCTGGACTTAACTTTGTTGGTAATGCGGCATATAAGGCATCAGTATGTGGTGAGAAGGATATAGCACAGTTTGAGTTCATACCTTGGATATTAAGCCAGTGTGCGACAGTCAGCGAAGCAAGAGCTAAGCTTGATGGAATTAATCTTACAGGAACACCATTCAGCAGCCAGCTTCCAGCGGCACAGCTTCACTGGATAATTGCAGATAAAGATGAAGCAATCACAGTTGAATCGATGAAAGACGGACTTCATATATATGACAATCCGGTCGGAGTGCTTACTAACAATCCTCCATTTGATATGCAGATGTTTGCACTTAATAATTATGCAGGGCTTTCAAGCAGACAGCCAGATGATACATTTGCAGACAAGCTTAAGTTAAATGCTTACAGCCGTGGAATGGGAGCTATGGGACTTCCGGGAGATTTATCAAGCCAGTCACGTTTTATAAGAGCAGCATTTACCAAGCTTAACGCAATTTCAAGCGATACAGAGGAAGAAAGTGTAAGCCAGTTCTTTCATATACTAGGTTCGGTAGAACAGCAGAGAGGTTGTTGTGAGGTAGCTGACGGAAAGTATGAGATTACTATTTATACATCCTGCTGCAATGCGGCAAAGGGAATATATTATTACACAACATATGATAATCATCAGATAACAGCAGTAGATATGCACAAGGAAAATCTGGACGGAACAGAGCTCATAAGATATCCAATTATTACCAAGGGTGAAGTAAGATGGCAGAATAGATAGAATATGTCAGAATAATAGTGATGGAGAGATAAGGCGATGGAATGTACTGATAAGTATGATTTTGATACACCAATAGACAGAACTAATACGCAGTCCTTGAAATGGGATGTTGCAGAAAATGAACTTCCTATGTGGGTTGCTGATATGGATTTTAAGACAGCACCAGAGATAATTGAGGCTGTTAATAAGAGAGCGGCGCACGGAGTATTTGGATATTCAATAATACCGGAAAGCTGGAATGAGGCTGTAGCAGGCTGGTGGTCAAGAAGACATAACTGGGATATTGATAAAGACTGGCTTGTATTTTGCACAGGAGTTATACCATCAGTGTCAAGCATAGTAAGAAAGCTTACAACACCTAATGAAAATGTTGTTATACAGACACCAGTTTATAATATATTTTTTAATTCAATAATCAATAATGGAAGAAGGGTGCTTGAAAATCCATTAAGATATGAGAATGGCGAATACAGCATTGACTGGGAAGACCTAAAGAATAAGTTAGCCAATCCACAGACAAGTCTTATGATATTATGCAATCCACAAAATCCATCAGGAAAGATATGGAGCAAGGAAGATTTATCAAGGATAGGTGAGCTGTGTGCAAGGTATTATGTAACAGTGGTATCTGATGAAATTCATTGTGATCTTACAGACCCTGGAAAGGAATATATCCCATTTGCTTCTGTATCAGATGTATGCAGGGATATAAGCATAACCTGTGTTGCACCTACTAAGACATTTAATATTGCAGGACTACAGACAGCAGCTGTCATTGTGCCACATAAGAATTTAAGGCATAAGGTGTGGAGAGCACTTAATACTGATGAGGTTGCAGAGCCTAACGCGTTTGCGGTATGGGCAGCAGAAGCAGCTTATAATTATGGTGATAAATGGCTTGATGAATTGAGAGGTTACATTTATAATAATAAAAGAATTGTTAACGAGTATGTCAATGACAATATTACATCAATAAAAGTTGTGCAATCAGAGGCAACATATCTTTTATGGCTGGATTGTTCAGCAATTACTGATAATAGCAGTGAATTAGCGGCATACATAAGAAACAGGACAGGGTTATATCTGTCAGCAGGCAATGTGTATGGCGGTAATGGCAATCAATTCTTAAGATTAAATATTGCGTGTCCTAAGGCAGTGCTTATGGACGGGCTTAAAAGACTTGAAGAAGGTATCAGGCTGGCTATGAATTAACAAGTTGTTAAGCTGGCAGTTGATTAACTTTGTAAGGATATACTAGCTGATAATTAATGGGGTAATATATGGAAAATGGAAGTTTGCAATACGAAAATCAAATATTAAAATCAGAACTTGAGGCAGAGCATTTTATTCTTACACAGATGGCAGAACTTGGAAAGGTAAGAAATGTACGGGAATGTCAGGTAGCAATAAATAATCTTCTTGAAAAAATCGGACATTTTACGAAAGCTGACAGAGCATATATAGTTGATGAAAAAGACGGTTGTTATTATAATACATATGAGTGGTGTAATGAAGGTATTGAACCACAGATTAATCAACTTCAGAATTTGAGAGCAGAGGATATGCCGTATTGGATACCAAAGCTTTCAAGTGGTGAGAGTATATTTATTGAAGATTTGGAAAATGTAAAAGAGACTATGCCTGTTGAATATGAAATATTAAAGCCTCAGAATATACATACACTTATAGTGTTTCCAATAATATTAAGCAATACATTAAAAGGGTTTATAGGTGTTGATAATCCTAATATAAAGGATGCAAAGGACGTAATCAGACTACTTGCGGCACTGGGGAGTTATCTTGGTACTACAAGAGAGAATGCCGCTGTATATGCCAAGCTTGAATACAGGCTTAATTACGATTCACTTACCAAGGCGTATAACAGGTATGGGTTTTACAAGAATGCACAGAAGCTCATAAAGGAGCATACTGATACAGAGTATTGCCTTATATTATCAGATATTAAGAGTTTTAAGCTTATTAATGAAATATATGGTGAGAATATTGCAGATAAGATATTAATAGATGAAGTTAATATTATCAGGCAGAAGATGAAAGGTAATTCAGTTCTTGGAAGACTTAATGGTGACATAATTGCTATGGTTATTCCTAAGGAGTATCTGTCTGAGAAAGAATTTTCTGATATGATAAAGCTGCTTAGTGACAGGTATTCCAACAAGAATTTCAGGCTTCATATATATCTTGGAGTATATTACATAAAAGATGTCAATGAAACGATAAGACAGATGGTAGACAAGGTATCTCTTGTGATTATGAAGAGTAAAGGTAATATGAGCAATTATATTCTTTATTATGATGAGAATTCATATAGGAATGACATATTTAAACAGCAGCTTATAGGTGAGTTCGAGACAGCACTTAATGAGAACCAGTTCTGTATGTATTTACAGCCACAGACGGATAAGGATGGCAATATGCTTGGAGCAGAGGCACTTATAAGATGGAATCATCCTAATATGGGACTTATTATGCCAGGTGCATTTATAGAGTGCTTTGAAGATGCAGGACTTATATACAGGCTGGATAACTACATATGGGAGGAAGCTGCTAAGCAGCTTAAGATATGGAAAGACTCTGGTTATAATTATTATATATCGGTTAATATATCAGCAAAGGATTTCTATCATATTGATGTATACCAGACTTTCAAAAATCTTGTAAGTAAGTATGGTATAGATACAGATAAGCTTCACATTGAGATAACAGAAACAGCGTTATCAGAGGATAAGCAGGCGGCACATAAGACTATAGAAAGACTTCACGATGAGGGATTTATAATAGAGATAGATGATTTTGGAAGCGGATATTCTTCTTTTAATTTCCTTAAAGATGTGTGTGCTGATGTTATCAAGATAGACAGGGTATTCCTTAAGAAGTCAAGCCACGAGGAGCGTGGAGAGCAGATATTAAGGTCGATTATAAGTCTTTCACACGATATAGGAATGGACGTAATAACGGAGGGCGTTGAGAATGTTGACCAGCTTTCTATGCTTGCCAAGATGAATTGTGACTGGTTTCAGGGTTATTACTTCTCAAAGCCGATTGCTGTCGGGGATTTTGAGGAGAAGTATGGCATTAAGGTGTAAAATGTATAATAATGCTTAGGACATTGATAATATTATATGATTTAATAGTATTAAAATTCAATAATATTAGTAAGATTAATAGGACTTTTTAATTATTAACGCAGCCGTGTGACTGGTTCATATGGCTGGTAATAATTAAAAAGTCTTTTTTAATTATGTTATGTTTATAGCTTTATGTATACAGCAGTAATCGAAATTTATACGAAATTACAGGGTGTTAAGCTGGCAGCTTGACTTTATTCCGAAATCGGAGTAAGATGCAATAGTCCGATTTCGGAATAAACTATTAGGAACGGATAAAATTGAAAAGTTAAAAATAAAAAATAAGCAGAATTGGATAGCAGGTATAATTTAAGAAGGAGTTAGAATGAAGAACATATCAAAAAATCTTCAGATGTTTAATCAGGTATGTAAAGAAACCAATGTTATATACCACGATTATGCGGCGAAGAATGGCATATCAGATACAGCTTTCTGGATAATGTATTCTGTATATTATTATGGTGAGGGGATAACACAGAAGAATATATGTGAGGAGTGGTTCTACAGTGCACAGACCGTTAATTCCTCACTTAAGACTATGGAAAAAAATGGACTTATAATATTAGAGCCGTCTAATGATAATAAGAAAGAGAAGCAGATACATTTTACCAAAGAAGGACAACTGCTAGCGGAAAAGATTATTAAACCTGTAATAGAGGCAGAAAAGCAGTCTTTTGAGCAATTGGACAGCAGGGAGATTGAGGTTATGTTTGAAACAACATATAAGCATATGAAGAAGCTTGAGAGCCTTATAGAGAGTATAAAGAATTAGAGAACATCAAGGAGAATTAAAGTGAAGATAAAATTATCAGACCATTTTTCATACGGTAAGCTTATTAAATTTACATTACCTACAATTATTATGATGATATTTACATCAATATATGGTGTTGTCGATGGAGTATTTGTATCCAACTTTGTAGGAAGTGATGCATTTGCGGCAGTTAATCTTATAATGCCGGTTGTAATGATACTTGGCTCGGTTGGATTTATGATTGGTACGGGAGGAAGTGCCATCGTATCAAAGACACTTGGAGAGGGCAAGAAAGAAAAGGCAAGAGAATATTTTTCTATGCTTATATACCTTTGCATAGTGTCAGGTGTTGCACTGTCAGCAATCGGAATTATATTTATACGTCCTATAGCTGCGGCACTTGGTGCAAGGGGAAGTATCGCTGATGATTGTGTAATATACGGAAGAACACTGCTTGTTATGCTTACAGCATTATTCTTGCAAAATGCTTTCCAGAGCTTTCTTGTTGTGGCTGAAAAGCCAAAGCTTGGACTTGGAGTTTCACTGCTTGCAGGATTTACGAATATGTTTTTGGATTTCCTGTTCATATATGTATTAAAGCTTGGCGTATTTGGTGCGGCACTTGCAACAGGAATAAGCCAGATAGTTGGTTCGATAATACCGATAATATATTTCCTTAGTGATAAAAGTGACGTGCTTAAATTGCAGAAGGCGCGTTTTAACAAAGATATAATAATAAAGACCTGCATTAACGGCTCATCAGAGATGGTTACCAATATGTCGATGTCACTTGTAAATATGCTTTATAATATGCAGCTTATGAAGTATATAGGTACAAATGGTGTTGTTGCATACGGAATAATTATGTATGTTGGATTTATATTCTCAGGAACATATCTTGGTTATGCGGTAGGTTCAGCACCAGTAATAAGCTATCATTATGGTTCAGGCAATAAAAAAGAACTTAAAAATCTGTTCAGGAAAAGCATAACGCTTATTATTGTGGCGTCCTTAGTTATGACCGGACTTGCTGAGGTGCTTGCAAAATATCTTGCAGGAATATTTGTAAGCTACGATAAGGAACTGCTTGAGCTTACAACGCTTGCTATAAGAATATATTCAGTAGCATATCTTTTCAATGGACTTAATATATTTACTTCGTCATTCTTTACTGCACTTAATAATGGTGCGGTATCGGCGGCAGTATCATTTCTTAGAATGTTCGTATTCCAGATAGCGATGATTATGATACTTCCGCTTATACTTGGAATTAATGGAATATGGATGGCTGTTATAGCGGCAGAACTTCTGGCATTGTTCGTAAGCCTTATATTCATAATAATAAACCGCAAGAAATACGGTTATGTGTAAGAATATAGATATAGATAATAATACACATATGTGTAGGAATACGGCATATATAATACAGATATATGTATAAATACGGTTATATGTAAAATAGTAATGATATTTAATTGGAATTTAACATAAATATTAGGAATTATTGATATAAAAAGTTAAAAACTTAACAATTAAAAGGTTGCTTTTTGCAGGCTGATTATGTATACTAACAGAAGAATTTGGTTAAATCCATTTTCTGTAATCTGCCAAAGGGCATACAAGCCCTATTGGTGCTACAATTTAAGAAAAGAGGTTTAATGTAAAATGGCAAACGTTGATTTAAGCAAGTATGGTATTACAGGCGCTACAGAGATTATTCACAATCCTTCTTATGAATTATTATTCGAAGAAGAAACAAAGGCTTCTAACGAGGGTTACGAAGTAGGAAAGGAAAGCGAACTTGGTGCTGTTAATGTTATGACAGGTATCTATACAGGTCGTTCTCCTAAGGATAAGTACATTGTAGTAGATGAGAATTCTAAGGACACAGTATGGTGGACTTCAGATGAGTACAAGAATGATAACCACCCAATGTCAGAAGATGTATGGGCTAAGGTTAAGGATATTGCTAAGAAAGAACTCTGCAACAAGAGACTTTTCGTAGTAGATGCATTCTGTGGTGCTAATAAGGATACAAGAATGGCTGTTCGTTTTATCGTAGAAGTAGCATGGCAGGCACATTTCGTAACTAACATGTTCATTAAGCCAACAGCAGAAGAACTTGAGAACTTCGAGCCAGATTTCGTAGTATATAACGCTTCTAAGGCTAAGGTTGAGAATTACGCAGAATTAGGTCTTAACTCAGAGACATGTGTAGCATTCAACATCACAAGCCACGAGCAGGTAATCATCAACACATGGTATGGTGGAGAGATGAAGAAGGGTATGTTCTCTATGATGAACTACTACCTTCCACTTAAGGGAATGGCTTCAATGCACTGCTCAGCTAACACAGATATGAATGGTGAGAACACAGCTATCTTCTTTGGTCTTTCAGGAACTGGTAAGACAACTCTTTCTACAGATCCTAAGAGACTTCTTATCGGTGATGATGAACACGGCTGGGATGACAATGGTGTATTCAACTTTGAAGGTGGATGCTACGCTAAGGTTATCAACCTTGATAAGGATTCAGAGCCAGATATCTACAATGCTATTAAGAGAAATGCTCTTCTTGAGAACGTTACTCTTGATGAGAATGGTAAGATTGACTTTGCTGATAAGAGCGTAACAGAGAATACTCGTGTATCTTATCCAATTGACCATATTAAGAATATTGTAAGACCTATATCTTCAGCTCCAGCTGCTAAGAATGTTATCTTCCTTTCAGCTGATGCATTTGGTGTACTTCCTCCAGTATCTATTCTTACTCCAGAGCAGACACAGTACTACTTCCTTTCAGGATTTACTGCTAAGCTTGCTGGTACAGAAAGAGGTATCACAGAGCCTACACCTACATTCTCAGCTTGCTTCGGACAGGCATTCCTTGAGCTTCATCCTACAAAGTATGCTGCTGAGCTTGTTAAGAAGATGGAAAAGAGCGGAGCTAAGGCTTACTTAGTTAACACAGGCTGGAACGGAACAGGTAAGAGAATTTCTATTAAGGATACTCGTGGTATCATCGATGCTATCCTTTCAGGTGCTATTAAGACAGCTCCTACAAAGACAATTCCTATGTTCAACTTTGAAGTACCTACAGAACTTCCAGGTGTTGATTCAGGTATCCTTGATCCTAGAGATACATATGCTGATGTTTCTGAATGGGAGACAAAGGCTAAGGATCTTGCTGAAAGATTTAACAAGAACTTCGTTAAGTATACAGGCAACGAAGCTGGTAAGGCTTTAGTAGCTGCTGGTCCTCAGTTATAATTAATAATTCTGGATATAACAGACGATTGTCAATTTAATTAAATACTTTATGAGTATATAAAAAGACCGCTTGTAATTAATGATAAACATTAGTTGCAAGCGGTTTTGTTTGACTATATTCTCCATAAATTAAAGTTCTGTCCTGACGATATTAAGAGGCATCATAAGATGGTCGATAAGGATTCTGTATGCCTCATTGCCATTGCCAGTTTTCAGGTTCTCAAAGTATTCAGAATGTTCATCTATTGTTCCATTAATACGGCCTTCAACCTCAAGTGCTGACTGTGTTGTAAGTCGGATAAGATACATAAGCTTTTGGAACATATGATTAATCTCCTCATTCTCAATGTAATTAACTAAGAGCAGGTGAAACTCATGGTCGTAATTGATAAAGCTTTCGTAGTTATCATCAAGAGCAAGTGCTTCTTTCTGATGTTTGAGAATTTCACCAAGCTTCTGTATTGTATTCTGACCTTTAGCAGTCTGATATTCTTTAGCCAGGCATTGTGTACAAAATCCTTCAATGGCACATCTTATCTGGATAGTTTCCCTCATATCTTTCTGGCTTAACTGTCTTATGCGAAAGCCTTTGCTTGGAATAACTGTGATATAACCATCCTGGCTTAAGCATTGCAGAGCCTCTCTCATAGGTGTTCTTGATATGCCGAGTTCTTTGGATAATTTAGTTTCTGAGTAAAGTGTGTTGACATCGAGCTGGTGAGTAAGAATTAAATTCTTAATGTAATTATAAGCCTCAAGCTGCAATGATGACATAAGCTGCATAGATTCCTCCGTTGTATAAATGCTTGAATAAAAAGTTACGATAATAAATTTATAAATGGACTTTTAAAATAAATTAAAAAAAACATAAAAAATACAATTTACTGATATATAATAGACGATTATTATATTAAAATCAATAAAATAAATATAAAATCGGTATACCGGCACGCAATGTTCGTAATAAAATAATTTAAAATCTGAATATGTAAAGTGATTGTGTTAAAATACTATAATGAAAATATGTAATGATTGCACAAAAAAAACTTGAAAATTTGGTTAATCTGTTTAATTGCAAAGGACTATAATACAAATCGTAATAAAGAATAGATAAACTTAACAGAACCTCTTTGTTGAAGGCTTGCTAAGCAAATCAGATTTTTGGAGGAAAAGATAAATGAATACTTTAAAAGCTGAAAAAAGAAGCATGGATGACAAGGCAAAGAAATTAAGAAGGGAAGGTTATGTAACTGGCAATGTATTTGGAAGAAGCCTTGCAGAATCAATACCGGTAAAGATTGAGAAGAAAGAAGCAGAGCGTTTCTTATCAGTTTGCAACAAAGGTAGTGAGGCAAAGCTTACAATCGATACAACAGATTATGATGTTCTTGTAAAGGAAGTTGATTACGACCCAATCAAGCGACAGACATTAGAGATTGATTTCCAGGTACTTACAGAAGGAGAAAAGGTTCACTCAGTTGCAGAGATAGTATTAGTTAATCACGACAAGGTACAGGGGGTTGTTGAACAGCATATGGAGGAAATTCCATATAAGGCAACTAAATCAGCACTTGTTGAAAAGGTAAGCGTTGATATAGGAGAACTTAAGCCGGGCGACAGTATTAAGGTAGGAGACCTTGATATTGCTAAGGACAAAGATGTATCAATATCACCTGATGTATTAGAGAAGGTTATTGTAAGCGTAACAGAGCAGACATATGCAGAGACAGATACTGATACTGATGAGGATGGCGAAGCATCAGAAGCTTAATATTATGGTAATATAGTATGATACCAGGGTCAAAAGGTATAAACCCACATGAGCTTGCTCATAGGTGGGTGAAAGACCTTGGGACCCGCCCCGATATGAGCATAAAAGTGGGATGATAATCCCACGATATGCGAATATTGGGGAGAATTGTGGGAGTGCGTAGCACGGAACAATTCGTAGGTATCAAAGTCGGGGGCTTTTGACCCCGACATCATAGTATTATAGTAATATTTCAGGTACAGAAACATACGAAAGTATGTAAGTAAGATAATAGACGCATATGTAATAGTGAGAATATTAATATGTAAACTTACGATAGAATAAAGATAAAAGTCAGCTATAGGGAGAGTTATGTTACCCTATAGCTGGCTTTTTTAAAATATGGTGCAGAATTCGACAGTAAAATACGTTTTCCTTGAATAATTATGCGTAAAGATATATACTATACATAGTGTTACGTAACGAAAGAACGGAGGATATAATATGGGATATGATGCTGAGAAATTCAAAGCCAGAGCTAATACTAAAGCAGGAAATATATGGCTTATATTAAATATCCTGCTTACAATGCAGTATTTGTCAAATATGACTAAAGGTACATATGATCGGAAGTTTATAATTCCATTTCTTATTATAGGCTGGGTCCCATATATAATTGGTGTTATATATACTAAGATAAAAGGAAAATCAGCTGATGGATACAAGCATATATTAGGTGTTGGATATGGTTTGTTTTATGGATATATAGTATGTACAAGCACATCACTGCTTACATTTGCATATATATTTCCAGTAGCAAGCATGACTATTCTGTTCAAGGACAGAAAGTTCATAGTGAGCTGTGGAATTGGTAATATTGCCATAGTTATATTAAGTACAATTATTAAATTTATGTCAGGTATGAATGCGTTGGCAGATATTGATAATTATTCATTACAGATATCGTGTATAATCCTTTGCTATGTATGTTATGTATTATCAATTAATCATCTTAATCTTTCAGACGGAGCACTTACAGATTCAATTAAGGCTGACCTTGACAGAGTTGTCAAGACAGTTGAGCAGGTTAAAGATTCAAGTAATATGATAGTTGACGGAATTACAGTTGTAAGAGAGCTGGAAGAAGAGAACAAGCAGGGAGCTAATTTCGTTGTATCAAGTATGAAAGAGCTTTCGCATAATAATGATATACTTCACGATAAGACATATTCTTCAACACGGATGACTACGCAGATTAATAATCAGGTAGAAAATGTAGCTTCACTTATCAATGAAGTTGTGCAGCTTGTCAGTGAGTCAGTTGAACATACAGATACAAGTTCAAAAGAGCTTGCAGATGTAGTTGAAAGTACTAAGACTATGGCTGAATTATCAGGTGAGGTAGATAATATACTTAGAGAATTCCAGCAGGAATTCAGTAAAGTTAAGACAGAGACAGGTACAATTGGAGAGATTAACTCACAGACTAACCTGTTAGCACTTAATGCTTCAATTGAGGCGGCAAGAGCTGGCGAAGCAGGAAAAGGCTTTGCGGTAGTAGCAGATGAGATAAGAAATTTAAGTACAGAAACAGAAGAATCATCAGATAGAATTATGACAGCGTTAGGACATCTGGAAGATACATCTAACAGAATGTTAAAGTCAATAACGACAATACTCGAACTTATACAGACAACACAGACCAAGGTTGTACAGGTTAATGACAGCGTGTCAGGAATAGCTAATGACTCTACACAGATAGGTGAACACATTGGTGTCGTAGATTCAGCAATGCAGGAAGTTGAAAGCTCTAACCGTAATATGGTTGACAATATGCACGAGATTGAAAATGTTATGAAAGACATTACTGACTGCATAGGCAACGCAGACGAAAGCACTAAGATAATGCTCAGCAAATATGAAGAGTCAGCCCGCAATGTTGATAAGATAGAAAATGTTGTTGGTGCAATGATGGAAAAGCTTGGAGTTGGCGGCTTTATGGGTGTTCAGGATATCAAGCAGGGTATGTATTGTACCATAAGACAGATTATATCAGGAAAGCCAGCTGATACAGAAAGCCACGGCGAGATAGTTGAACAGGCAGATGGGGTATTATATGTACGTTTCAAGAACAAAGATGTAGATTATAAGAATACCTCATTGAAATACGAACTTGATATTGTAGCGGCAAATGTACTTTATCACTGGTCTTCTGTGTCAGCAGCACCCGCCACACAGTATGGCAGTGATGTATGCAGGCTCATAGTAGCTTCACTTCCAAGCATCGTCAACAGAAGAAAGTATGTAAGAATGCCTGTTAATAATAAATGTACAGTTACATTCAAGGGCGGAGCAGATGTATACGAGGGTACAATGGTAAATATAAGTGCCAACGGCTTCGCTTTCCAGACAAGAGAAACAGAATTCGCAGATTGTAAGGGTGAGAATATAATTGTAAAAGTACCAGATTTTCCAGTTGAACAGGGGAGGGTTCTTGAAGGAACAATTATAAGAAGTACTGACAATGCAGGAACCCATATCGTTGGATGCCGTATGCCAGAAGACCGTATTGAGATTGGTAATTATGTAAGCAGGAATTATTCTGAATAATATTAAGAAAATGTATAAGCATTAATTCACAATTTTCGTATTATAAACTGTTATTTAGTATGGGGGAATATATTTAGGACATAATAATAACGAAAGTGGTTAATTGAATGAGGTTAAAGAAAAAGTATAGGAATTTATTAAAATTTATGGCTGTAACGCTGATACTTATTTTAACGATATCAGTTGTTGCGGCTGCTAAACAGCACATTGATAATAAGAAAAGTAATCATAACCGGGATATCGAAGAGGACTATCCTGATGAAGATGCAGAGGCTTATGAGCTGCCTGAAAGAACACTTAACTCAGATGTTATCCCATATGATGGAGTTCCAAGAACAATATCGTGCTGGGGTGATTCGATGATGTTTGGAATGGGTGCAGGTGAGGCTTATATAGTATTTGGAGATGATGAGCCTTTTGATATATCAGGCTGGACAAGTCCCGATACATTACAGTATCTTACTGGAATTAAGGTATATAATCTTGGCGTTTCAGGTGAGACATCTTATGAGATTGCACTTCGTCAGGGAGGCATAAAGATGTATGTCAGGGATACATTTGAGGTTGGATATGATGACAGTGTAGATGTTACAATTGTCGATGAGAATGGCGGGGAAGTATATATGGCTGATTTCAGTGCATATGGATATACAGAGCCACAGGAGTCAGATATTGTATACATCAATGATGAAATGTTTAAAATAACAGGTACAGAAGAAGAGGGACTTCATATATGCCGTTATTCAGATGAAGAAGTGAACTATGATGCTTTTACAACCGTATATGCGGACACACAGGTATATACCAAGGCCTCCTATGAAAGAAAGAATGATATTCTTATACTTGAGATAGGAAGTAATGGCGGCTGGGAGAATTACAGACAGCTTATAAGCCAGTATGATGCTATGATACAGAATTCGGGCTGTGATTATTATATAATAGTCGGTGATACAGATGATCCGGGAACATCAATAGCAGATACAACTCAGGGAATCCGTAATGAGGACGGAACTTATATAGGGGTTGGTGATACAGCGTGGGAAGCGACATTAAGAGAAGCATATGGTGACCATTTTATTAATATGAGAACTTATCTTATAGAAAACGGACTTACTGATGTAGGATTAAGACCAACAGTAGGTGATTATAAAGGGTTCAGACGAGGAAGAATATCTAAACAGTTAAGATATGACTGGACACATTTTAATTCATATGGTTATTATTCAAAAGGTATTGCAATATATGCCAAGGGTGTAGAATTAGGTTACTGGGAGTAACATATTAAATATGTAAGTTTGGTAATTACAGGTTAAAGCAGGCATTAAAATAATGGGTCTGTTTAATAATAAAAGAAAGGTATATATAACAATGAATGACAAGAGAGAAAAATTTGCTTCAAGATTAGGCTTTATACTGGTGTCGGCGGGGTGTGCTGTCGGACTAGGTAATGTATGGAAGTTCCCATACATATGTGGAAAGAACGGAGGAGCGGCATTTATTGTTATATATCTATTATGTCTGCTTGGACTTGGGCTTCCTATACTTATATGTGAGTATGCAATTGGACGAGGCAGTAATAAGAGCCTTGGAAGTGCATTTAAAATGTTGTCGCCAGAAGGAACAAGATGGCATCATTTCCGCTGGGTAGCTTATGCTGGTAATTATCTTTTGATGATGTTCTATACAATGGTTGCCGGCTGGATGCTCAACTACTTTGTATACAGTCTTACGGGACAGCTTTCAGGAAAGAATGTAGAGCAGATAGGCGGGGAGTTCAATAATATGCTCTCAACACCATCAGTTATGATATTCTGGACACTTGTAGTTGTTGTAATAAGCATACTTGTATGTTCGCTTGGCTTACAGAAAGGCGTTGAGAAGATAAGTAAGGTAATGATGATATTATTATTTGCACTTATGATAATAATGGCAGTTAATTCCCTTCTGCTTGATGGAAGCTCGGAGGGACTTAAGTTCTATCTTGTTCCAGACTTTTCCAAGATGAAGGAGCAGGGTATCGGTAATGTAGTATTTGCAGCTATGTCACACGCATTTTTTACTCTTGGACTTGGTATAGGTTCTATGGAGATATTCGGAAGTTATCTTTCAAGAGACTGCAAGCTTACAGGAGAGTCAATAAATGTAGTTATACTTGATACAGTAGTTGCACTTACAGCTGGAATTATCATTATACCAGCCTGTTTTGCCTATGGAATTAATCCAGGTGCAGGTCCATCGTTATTATTCATAACACTTCCTAATGTATTCAACCAGATGCCGGGTGGGGTTATATGGGAAGTATTATTCTTTATATTTATGGCATTTGCGGCATTATCTACAGTAATAGCAGTATATGAAAATATTATTGCAATGACTATGGATTTATTTAACTGTAGCAGAAAGAGAGCGTCATTAGTTAATCTTTTTGTAATATCAGTGCTTTGTATGCCAGCAGTTCTTGGATATAATGTTTTGTCGGGAGTACAGCCTCTTGGAGCTGGTACAACTATAATGGATCTGGAAGATTTTATAGTTTCATATAATATACTTCCTCTTGGCTGTCTTTTATTCGTGCTTTTCTGTACAAGAAAGAACGGCTGGGGATATGACAATTTCGTGGCAGAAGTTAATATGGGAAAAGGCATATCATTTCCTAAATGGTTAAAAGGCTATATGGTATATGTTCTTCCGGTTATTGATTTAGTTATATATTTTAAGGGTTATTATGATATGTTTAAGCCACAGGGTACTAAGGTTGTGTGCATTTGGATGACAGTAGCTGTTATTCTTGCACTGTTGGTATTCTACATAGCTGCAGGAAAGGGAAAGAATAGCAATGACTAAAAAGCAGCTTGCTTATGAAGTTATAGAACGTCTTAAAACAGAATATCCTGATGCCGGCTGTACGCTTGATTATGATGATGCGTGGAAGCTTCTGGTAAGCGTAAGGCTTGCAGCACAGTGCACAGATGCGAGAGTGAATGTTATTGTGCCACAGTTATTTGACAAGTATCCATCAATAGAGGCACTTGCTGATGCAGATGTATATGACATAGAGAAAATAGTCCGTCCATGCGGTTTATCAAAGAGCAAGGCAAGGGATATAAGCGGCTGTATGCGTATGCTTCACACGGTGTATAACAATAAAGTGCCTGATACATTAGAGGAACTTTTAAAGCTTCCTGGAGTTGGAAGAAAAAGTGCCAACCTTATTATGGGTGATGTATTCGGAAAGCCGGCAATTGTGACAGATACACATTGTATAAGGCTGTGCAACAGAATTGGACTTGTAAAAGATGAGAAAGAACCTAAAAAGGTTGAGATGGCACTGTGGAAGATAGTTCCGCCAGAAGAGGGAAGTGACCTTTGCCATAGATTTGTAATACACGGCAGGGAAGTGTGCAGTGCAAGAACCAAGCCTCATTGTGATGGGTGCTGTCTTAATGATATATGTAAGAAGAATGGAGTTAAGCAATAAGTGAAGAATAATTACAAGATGATAATAGCATATGATGGAACCAGATATTATGGCTGGGAACATCAGCCTAATACAGATATGACGATACAAGGCAAGTTAGAGTCTGTTCTGTCACAGATGACAGGGGAGCAGATAGATGTAATAGGTGCAGGAAGAACTGATGCAGGAGTCCACGCCAAAGGAATGGCAGCCAATGCACATATGCAGACAAGTATGACACCAGATGAAATCTGTGATTATATGAACAGATATCTGCCTGAGGACATATGTGTAATGGAAGTAAGAATAGCTTCAGAACGTTTCCACAGCAGATATAATGCAATGGGGAAAACCTACTGTTATACCTGTTATGTTGGGGATAAGAAGCCTGTATTTAATAGAAAATATGTGCATATCACAGGTGCTGTGCCAGATGTTGAGGTTATGAAGAAAGCAGCTTCTTATCTTGTAGGAGTTCATGATTTTGCAAGCTTCTGCGGTAATCCAAAGATGAAGAAATCTACAGTCAGGGAGATATATTCAATTGATATATCGCTTAAGGGTTCGTATCTTAATATGACCTTCCACGGAAGTGGATTTCTTCAATATATGGTAAGAATATTATCAGGAACATTATTAGAGGTTGGTTTTGGTAAAAGAGAGGCAGACAGTATGCAAGAGCTTTTAGAGGCAAAGAATCGTTCTTTAGCTGGAGCGACAGCTCCAGCCAAGGGGTTAAGCCTCTTAAAAGTACATTACGCTAATTAATTATTGGAATAGTTATATAAATTTACTTCTCCATTTAATTGCTTCGTCACGGTACTGGCGGGCAATATCCATAAGTTCATTATATTGGGTGGTTATGCTGTCAATGACGGCTGACTGCTCATTTATTTTTGCCTGGCATGCGGCAATCTTTTTGTTGAAATCTTCGGTCAGGGATTTTTCACGTTCAATGTAATTATCATTATTATTAGAATTATTATTATTTGAATTAATATTGTCAGCGTTGTTATTATCAGTACTATTATTGTCGGCAGTGCATATAGCTAATTGTTTGAAATGTCCGATTTGTTCAATTTTGTATATGTGTTCATTAACACATAATAAAATAAAATTATTATATGCAAGCACACTGTAAGAATTCACAGGCTTTTTAATATCAGGCAGTGGGATAGGCAGTGCATTATTGTCATCAGGTGTTATACAGTGCAGGCTGGGTTTATCAGATACAGGATTTTGCTTAAGATAGAAAAGAAGCAGGGTGTTATTACATATGGCAAGCTTAGGATTAGAATATTCCTGTACATAATTACAGTCTATAGCCAATATATTAGCGGTATCCATAATATTTTTTAAGATAAGTGAACCATTCTGATTGATGTAGGAATAATAAAGAGATGAATTATATATACACTCTGTAAGACCGCATAAGTAGTCTGTAGCAAGCACGATAGGGCGGTCAAGCCCACCAAAATGGGCTACACGTAAGAATATATTAGAACCGGCATTATAGATAATTAACTGGCGGTTATTACCAACTGAATATACATTTGACATATTACCCTCTGTTCATCAGTAGATCTGATATGTGAAGCTTATTAAAATGTATGGTAGCAACAAAGTATTTAGAACATATAATGTAGTAAGAATACTTAAAGGAAGGATTTGAAATGGCAAAGTGTAAGTGCAGGAAAAAATGCTGTACAACAAAGATTGCAAGTAATCTTGTATCTAATATGCCTAATGGATGTTTTGATGTATGTACCAATCCGATATGCGGTTCACCGAGTGAACTTAGTCTTTATGCGCCATTGATATATGACCAGATTGGTATTAACCTTTGTGCTGAATTTCCAATAGGTGCAGATATATCAGCAACTTATCCAACGGCTGTCAACGCAACCGCAAGTGTAATAGATGTATCCTATGAATATGGAACAGGAAATGTAGTTATAACACAGATACCGGGCAGACCGAACTGTTATTCAGTTACATTGTCAAACTTGTCAGTGACATTTGCGGTAAGTCTGTATGATGAGAATTGCAGGCTTGTGGCAACACTTTATCCAACAGCTGTATATCTGCCACCAGAAACAACTTCGGCTACCTATGATGAAGATGTCAATCCAACTTCTGTGGAGCTTGAAATATTTGCACCTTATGGAATATCTTACAATTATAATGCAGCGGCTACACCACAGTATAGTGCGGCACTTAATTATACAGGATTTACAGCGGATAATAACAGAATAACGCAGGGACTTAATCTTTCTGCAATTCCAAAAGTAATTAACCTTGATACAACTGATGATGAGATAACAATAGGTCTTTCAATCATATTACAGAGCTTGTATTTTGCTGGCTACAGGGTTGCAAGTGCTGGAAAGATTGTAACTCCTAAGGGAAGCATAGTGGCAGAGGAAGATTCTAATGAGATGAAATTCGTGTGCGGCAATCTTTTGAATCTGGCAATCAAGCCTCTTGATTTAAGCCCGCCAAAATGTGAAGGTAGATTAAAACAAGATTGCGAAACAGGCTGTCAGCCAACGTGTGAGGAAGATATGCCAGTGTGTACGAATTCAGGGAACAACATAAGTGACTGCAATAACTGTGGATAAGAATAAAGTGTGATGATGACGGAATATGACAAGGATAGAAATAGCTGCTATATCGCTAATGGTAGTTAATGTAAAGAGTAAGATGTGACAGTCACAGGCTGTATAAGTGGTATAGTAAGTTATTGCCATATAAAGATAAATATATAGAGAGAATTTAAAAAGGGTGTCATAATAGACTATTACGTAATATACAGATAATAACAGGCTATTATCTGTATACTGTAGCATTAGTTTAAAATGACACCCATATATATTTATTGTTTATTAATATTAACGGGAAACCTCATTACCAGCCTTGGCAAATGCAAGCTTCATAACTTCGTCTACAGATACGAGGTTGTAATCACCGCTTACAGTATGTTTTAAGCAGCTTGCGGCATTAGAGAATTCAACAGCTTTCTGTGGGTCAAAGTCATTGATAAAACTATATATAATACCAGCACAATAAGCATCACCAGCACCAATATAATCAAGAATATTCATAAAGAATTCCTGGCTGTAGTAAGCCTTTCCTTCTGTGTATATCATTGACTGGAGCTTGAATGTTGTTATTGAAGTTTCTGTTCTCCATACAGATGCAACCATCTTGAAGTTAGGGAACATTTTTATAAGTTCTTCTGCAATGTAAGAATTCTTCTCTTTATCTGAATTAGAGGCATCAAGTCCGAATATTCCAACTGCATCATCTTCATTAGCGATACATATATCAACATACTTACATATTTCGCTCATTACTTTGTTAGCCTTTTCACTAGACCAGAGCTTGCTTCTGTAATTAAGGTCACAGCTTATTGTAATTCCTCTTTCCTTAGCTTTCTTGCAGGCAAGAAGAGTAATCTGTGCCATATTATCACTTATTGCTGGAGTAATTCCTGAAAAATGAAACCATGTAGCATCAGCAAATATTGAATCCCAGTCAAAGTCATCTACATTGGCAAGGGCAAATGCTGAACCTTTTCTGTTATATATAACATTAGTAGGTCTCTGGCTCGTCTTTTTCTCAAGGAAATATATTCCAATCTGTTCGCCGCCTCTTACTATATGTTCAACACCGACACCATACTGTCTTAAAGAATTAACAGCACTCTGTCCAATAGTATGTTCTGGAAGCTTAGTAACATAGCTTACATTAACATTAAAATTGGCAAGGGATACAGCAGTATTAGCTTCGCCGCCGCCATATACAGCTTCATAAGAATGTGCCTGTGTAAATCTTTCATTGTTGTCAGGTGAAAGTCTGAGCATTAATTCACCAAATGTTATAATCTTGTGTTTCATTGTTATCTCCCATCTTGCATCAATTGCTTACTGTTTATCGTACAGTGATATATTGTATCACATTTTTATAAAAAAGTAATATGTATTTTAAAGAAGTTTGGTATTTTTTGTCATTTCTGCGTGCTTTTTCAGATTATTAAGTGCATGAAGCAGTATACAACAGGCAGATATAATAATTAAATAGAAAATGAAATAGCATTATAATCCGTGTTTAGCAAAAAAAGCAGTATCGACACATATCCGATATTAAAGTATAATATGAATAAGTCTGAGTGGATAAAAAGATATTTGACGGATGAGATTATAATATGTTAGAAGAGATTATAATTTAATGGATGAAAATTTAATTTGATAGATGAAATTTTAAATAACAGGAAAGGTGCTGACGTGACATAATGTTAAGAGATGTAGGATTGGAAGATATTAGTGATGGAAGATTATATAGAGAAAATGATATGGTAAAGACAGATACGAATTCTTGCCAGGGCTGTAAGAAGATATGCTGCATAGGAATGGGCAGAACAATAGTGCTTGATCCTTATGATTGTTACAGGCTTGGAATTGGCACAGGAAAGACATTTGAGCAGCTTCTGGATACTAATATTGAGCTTAATATGGTAGATGGCTGTATACTTCCTAATATTAAAATGCAGACAGTTAGTAATGGCTGTTCATTTCTTGGAGCTGATAACAGATGTACAATACATAATTACAGGCCTGGCATATGCAGAATGTTTCCGTTAGGAAGATATTGGGAAGATGATGAGCATTTTTATTATATATTACAGAAGGGTGAATGTAATAAAGATAATCTGACTAAGATAAAAGTACGCAAGTGGATAGGAATTGATAATATTGAAAGTTATAATTCATATGTGATACAATGGCATAGTTATATTAAGAAGGTTCAGAGAGCCTTGGCAGGACTTTCTGAGGAACAGATTAAGATACTTAATATGTATAATCTCAGAACATTTTACATGAAAGGTTACGAAGCAGATAAATTCTTTGAAGAATTCAAGGAAAGACTTGATAAATCCATAGAGATGTTCGGAATGTAGAGTGGCTTCAGATATAAAGATGATGGTTAATATAGAAATGCTTGGAATGTGGAACGCTTCTGATATAAAGATAATTATTAATATAAAGATGTTTGGAATTTAAAGAAAAGAGGATATATATGAAGACAGATTTGTTTAAAATAGGAGGGCTGACCGTTCACGGCTATGGCTTTATGATAGCACTTGGATTTATACTTGCTATGATTCTTGGTGAATACAGGGCAAAGAAACTTGGACTTAAGGACGAGTCGGTTATAGATATAGCGATAATCGCAGGACTTACAGGATTTGCTGGAGCAAAACTTTTATTTATAATAGTTGAATTTGACAGCTTTATTAAAAATCCTAAAGAGGTATTAGGTTCATCAGGATTTGTTGTGTATGGAGGAATTATAGCAGGTGTGCTTTGCAGTATGCTTTATTGTAAGATTAAGAAGATTAATTTCCTTGAGTATTTTGATCTTATAATGCCGGAGATAGCATTAGCACAGGGCTTTGGAAGAATAGGTTGTTATCTTGCAGGCTGTTGCTATGGACGTGTGACAGACAGTGCATTTGGCGTGATATTCCCAGCGGGTTCTCAGGCACCAGCAGGTGTAAAGCTTATTCCAACACAGCTTATATCAGCAGGAGCTAATATAATTCATATGATAATACTTATTGCGGTGGCACATTTTATAGGCTATACAATAAGGAAGAAAGATGGTAGAAAGCTTGTGCTTCCAGCTGGTGGAATTGGCTATTTATATATGATTTTATATGGGATTGGAAGATTTCTTATTGAGTTCTTAAGAAATGATTACAGGGGCGAGATAGGTATTCTTTCAACATCGCAGTTTATATCAATATTCTTTATTGCAGCAGGTGTGGTCCTTCTTATTATTGGAAAGAAGAAAATGCAGTCTTAAAAACAGATGGTTAATTATGTGATTTTCTTGTAACAGACCGGAATTTAGTTCTGGTCTGCTGTATAGATACATAATTAATCATCTGTTTTTTATTGTGTCAATAATCTAAATCTACAGCACTAGAGACATAGGTCAAGTATAAGAGTGCTTATTTAATATTACATTGCCGGTGCCGTATTAGTATGGACAAGTGTATAACAATAATCTGCTTAATTACTGTCTTGCAGCTTTCTTAGCCTTTCTGTAATCGCTTATATTTAGTGGGCGTACAAATCCGCAATATTCACACGTTTCGCCGCTTTTACCCCTTATATTAATAACAGGTATATAGAATATAGAAACACGGTTAATTCGTCTGTATAAGCCGTGTGGAGTTATATGTCCACAGTTAGGACACTGGAAAACACCAGTATCAGCATCTTTTTTGTATATTGTACCATAACTGTAAATAACTATCATGCATCTGCCTCCCCGTGTCTTTCTTTAATAAAATGTCTTATGTTATTGACTACATAATTATATTCAGTCAGCTCACCCTCGTGAGGAGCAATAGTTATTCTGTTGCCGAATTCAACCTCCAGGGCAATATAGTTAGTGCCTGTAAGCTTGCCGTCAGCTATATTGCATACATAAACATTGGTAATAGTATCTAATGGAATAACATTAAATCCATTGGTGGTACGATTCAGGTCAATAATGTAATCAGGTGATACAGCGAGTTTTAACTTATTAGAGAAAAAATGTTTATTAGTAGCAAAGTTCTCATATAAGGCGTTGAGAGAACCATCGGCTTCAAGCTGTGCCATTTTCTGCTTGATAAATGCACCATTACGGTTTCCTGATATGAATAACATAATAGCTGCAAATGCCAATATGCCGGAACATATATAAAATACAATAGAGAGCTGGTGCCGGTTGTAATTAGTATCAAGATAATAGCTTCCAAAGTAATCAGTGTAGTTAGAAGTAGTAATACCAAGACCTGAGTCTTTGAAGTATTTAACTAGGTAGGAAGCAAGCTTTGCAGATATTTTAACTCTGTTACCTTTAAGTGTCTGTGGTGTGAAAGAGTAAATGTCATTGCCGTCAGTAAAATCCTGTCCATATACAGGTACTGAAGTATTCTTGTTAGTGCTTATCACACATAAATATCCATTGGTGTCCTCTGCAATATAATATCTTGCAGTTACTTTTCCATTAGTAGTCTCCTCGGCGAATGGTCCCATAAGATATATAGCGTTAAGCTGTGCAAGACCTTTATGTGTTGGGTCGAAATTATCATAACGGCTGAATTCAAAAGCAATTCCGGTAACTGCTGATATAATAGCGATTATTCCCAATATTAGTGCTGGAATAAAGCTGGGACGGCCTGTTGTAATCAGGTCTTTTTTGAATTGTTCCATATAGCTCCTCCTCGATGTGATTTATTAATCTTTAGTACAAGTACTAAATAATAAAGCAAGTGTTAATTATACATCAGATTATATGATAATTAACACCTGCCTTAATTACTATTATTTATTATAGCTTAATTCTTAAAATATTAAAATAAGCTTTTGGATATTATTATTATAATACTTTAGATAAGAAATCTTTAAGTCGTGCACTCTTTGGGTTATCAAAGAATTCCTTAGGAGCTTCGTCCTCTTCAATCATACCTTCATTAATGAACATACAGCGTGTAGCGACTTCCCTTGCAAAGCCCATCTCGTGTGTAACTACCATCATAGTCATACCATCTGCGGCAAGCTCTTTCATAATTGCAAGTACTTCACCAACCATCTCAGGGTCAAGGGCAGAAGTAGGTTCATCAAATAACATAATTTCTGGGTTCATAGCAAGAGCTCTTGCTATTGCAACTCGCTGCTTCTGTCCACCAGATAACATATCAGGGTAAGAGTCAGCTTTGTCTAAAAGGCCAACACGTTCAAGAAGCTCTAAGGCTTTCTTGTCAGCATCTTCTTTGCTCATAAGTCCTAACTGTGTAGGTGCAAGAGTGATATTTTTCTTGATTGTCATATTAGGAAAGAGATTAAAATGCTGGAATACCATTCCAATGCTCTGTCTTAATTTATCAACATTTACACCCTTTTCTGTGAGGTCATTGCCCTCATATATGATATGTCCTGAGGTAGGAACTTCAAGTAGATTAAGTGATCTTAAAAATGTAGATTTACCACAGCCGGAAGGACCTATTATGGCAATAACTTCGCCCTTGGTAATAGTTGTATTAATGTCCTTAAGTACAACGTGGTCGCCAAATGTCTTTTTAAGATTTTTTACTTCAAGAATTACATTAGTGTCGTTCATTGCTTCTTAATCTCCTTTCAAGTTTCTTTACAAGTGATGAAAGAATCACAACAAGTACAAGATATATAAGTGCAACACCGAAAAGTGGAAGCATTGGATCATAAGTTATGCTTCGGATAATATCACCGCCACGGGTAAGGTCGTTAAGACCGATATAACCACTTATTGATGTCTCTTTTAAGAGTACGATAAATTCATTGGCAAGTGCTGGAAGTACATTCTTAAATGCCTGTGGAAGTATTACCTGAATCATAGTCTGTCTATAGTTAAGACCAAGGCTTCGTGCGGCCTCAAACTGTCCGTTGTCAATTGACATAATACCTGAACGGAAGATTTCGGCAACATAAGCACCAGAGTTAATACCAAAGGCAAGGAGTGCAACAACAATCTTGTTAATATGTACTGAGCTGAATATTACATAGTATATAATAAGCAGCTGTACCATTGTAGGTGTTCCTCGTATAACTGTGAGATAAATGTTGCAGAGGAAGTTAAGCACCTTCATCTTACCTGTCTTATCGTGGTTAGAACGTACGATTGCAATAAGGAAACCTATTACAATACCGATAAGTGCGGCACATATTGCAATAATAAGAGTATTTCTTAAACCTGTGAGAAGATACTGGTATCTTGCATCATCAATGAAATCACTCTTGAATTTATCAGCAAAACTAGAACCAGAAGCTTTAACATCATTATTTCTTACGATAACAACCTGGCTTGAAGTTGTGTAAGGGATTGAGAAATCAATATTCTTCAGACGTTCTTCTGTAACAGTAATACCAGATATACCAAAATCTGCTTTTCCAGAAGATACAGCAGTAATAATTGAATCAAATTCCATATCTTCAACATCAATCTTCATATTAAGGTAATCAGCTATGGCATTGGAAATATCGACATCAATACCACACACCTTGCCATTGCTGTAATATTCATAAGGTTCAAAGTAAGCGTTAACAGCAATAGTAAGAGCTCCGTTAGAACCTGAGCTTGTAGGTACATATGCCTCTTTAGAGGCATTTTCACCAATATAATTATTGATAATTGTATTAACTGTTCCGTTGGCAATAAGGACATTTAACGCCTCATTGACTTTTTCTGTTAGTGATGAATTGTTCTTGGCAATACATATAGCATATTCTTCTGTAACAAATTCTTCATCAAGAATCATAAGTTCGTTGTTAGCAGCAACAAATGCTTTAGCTGGCTGTGCATCAATTACAACAGCATCAATCTTGCCCTGCTTAAGAGCCTGAATTGCATCATTTCCTTTATTGTATCGTTCAACCTTAGTTCCTGAACCATCAGATTCCATATCGGAAACATATATGTCACCTGTAGTTCCAAGCTGTACGCCGACTGACTTTCCAGCAAGGTCATCTACTGAAAATACAGTGTTCTCTGGAATTTTACTGCCACAGGCAGTAAGTGTCAATGTACTTGCAAGGCTTAACACAAGCACAACAGAGAGCATAAAAAGGCGTTTGAATGTTGAGAGCTTTTTAGTGTTCATCATTTTAATCCTTTCGTTTAATTATAATGTTATAATTATACACAGATTATGTATCATATTTCAATGATAAAAAGTAAAATTATAAATATTGAATTATATTAGAAATAATGTAAAATATAATAAGATTATTAAAGATAATTTAATGGTTTTGTACAGAAATATAGAAGTAGGGGAGATAATAATATGTCTAAGTTTACAGAAAGTAAAATTGCAGTTGAGGCAGTTAAAGTTGTAGAAGAATATGGTGAGCTTACTATGACCGAATTAATTAGTATATTAACTAAAAATATGCAACCATCGGGGCATGATATGCAGATTATAACAAATAGAAAGGATACATATTTTTCTCAAAAAGTAAGAAATTTACGATCACATTCAAATAAGATATTTTTTAATAATGTATATTATGACGCTACAACAGATAAGTATGTTTCTTATGAATGTAAGAATATGAAAAATAATCTAGAGGATAAGGTATATAAAAATAGAATTCAACAAAAAAAGAATAAAGCAGTTGTATTTTATGCACGAAAATTAGATTACGAAAGAATAAATAAAGAAAGAAAATTGATTGGTGATGCAGGTGAGGAATTGGTTTATAATGATCAAATCCAATATGTTAAAAAGCATATGCCAGAATATTTAAATAATATTAGACATGTATCAAAATTGGATGGTGATGGAGCTGGTTATGATATATGTTCATTTGATACAGAGGGGAAACTTATTTATATTGAAGTTAAGTCTACGACAGGTAAAAAGGAAACCCCTTTTTATATGTCGGCGTCAGAATATTCATTTTATGAATTGCATAAAGAAAGTTATGTTATAGCTAGAGTATATGAATTTGAAAATGGTACTAAAACGGGAAAAATAGAATATATAGCAGGAACAGCATTTGAAAGTACATTTGAAAAAGAAGTTTCTGCATATAAAATAGTATACAAAGAGTAAGAGGTTTATGATGAGTAATGTATTGACAAACAGATTATCACCATTGATTAAATATCCAGGTGGCAAGGAAAAAGAATTAAATTATATAATTCCAGCACTACCAGCTAAGATTGATAATTATTATGAACCATTTGTTGGTGGAGGAGCTGTATATTTTTCTATTGAAGCAAAGAAATATTATATAAATGATAAGTCAGATGAATTGATTTCTTTATATGAAATGGTTAAAGAACAAAATCAAGAATTTTTCAATAAATTAAATGCGATTGAATATAATTGGAATATTATAAGCAAAGTAGTTGATCATCATGAAAAGACACTAACAAATATATACTATATGTATAAAAATGATGAAATAAATAAACAACAACTTGGAGACAAAATAACAGAATTTGTTTTGTCGAATGCAGAGGAATTTAATGGATTGTTAACGACTAATTTTAATTATCAAATTGAAAATTTTGTTTATGAATTGTGTAAAAGCCTAAAAAATAAAATGATAAGAATGCGTAAGATAGAAAACGAGAAGGGGGAACTTGTATATCAGGATGTTGTATCTAATATTGAATCAGCGTTGAAAGCAGCGTTTTATACTCATTTTAGAATGTTGATGAATAATACAGAAGAATTAGGAATTAGTAAGGAATTTGCAACAGCGATATATTTCTTTATAAGGCAAGTTTGTTATTCGTCTATGTTTAGATACAATAAGGATGGAAAATTTAATGTTCCTTATGGGGGGATTTCATATAATAGAAAATCATTTGTAAATAAGATTACATATTACCAAAGCAAAGATGTGGTAAAACATCTTTCTGATACTACAATTGGAAATATGGATTTTTATGATTTTATGAATAAATATACCCCCAAGAAGAATGACTTTGTTTTTTTGGATCCACCGTACGATTCTGAATTTAGTACATATGCTAAAAATGAGTTTAATAAAGCGGATCAGGCAAGATTAGCGGAATATTTAATAAAAGAATGCAAGGCTAATTTTATGATAGTAATAAAAAATACAGATTATATTTCTTCATTATATTGTGAGGGTGCAAAAACAGCAAATGGAAAACGGTTATATGTGTCATCTTTTGATAAGAAATATTTTGTGAGTTTTCAAGACAGAAATGATAAGAATGCACAACATTTATTAATTACAAATTATCATATAGGAGACTAATCAATGGATGAAACAAAAAAGGGTGAAATACAGCATATTGTAGATAAGGAAATAAAAAAATTTGTAGATCATTATGAAAATAGATTTATTAATGAAGTAGATAATCCAGATGGCGTAATTAATAGTAAGAAAAACAATTGTTTTGTTGCAGAACTTGGAAAAGAATTTATGTTTTATAGTGCTTTTGTTCGGAGTTTTGATAGTTCATTTGGAAAAGTTTTGGAAAAAATAGGAAATGAAGTGGCTAAATTATCATATGATGTGCGAGGTAATATAGATTCGTTTTTATTGCCACAGCAATCACAGCACATGGATTACATTATATTAGAATATGAAAAACATAGAAAGCCAAAGATATCAGATTACTGTAATTTTACTTGTATGATACCAGAGGATACAAGAAGTTTTGAAAAATCTCATATAACAGATCATTATTTTTACAATGCAGAGAAAAAAGAACATTATTTAATAGAATTAAAAGCTGGTGGTGATTTGGATAATAAAAAAGCAAAGACTGAAAAACTAGCTATGTTACAAGAGTATTTTATTCTTAAAAACTCGTTGAAAGATAGACCTGATGATAAAATAATGTTGTTTTTGGGGACAGCTTATAATAGGTATGGAGAAAATTCTGAATGGAAGCAGGAAAGAGTAAAGCAATTTTTTGCTGAAGAAGAATTGCTTATAGGAAAAGATTATTGGAATTTTGTGTGTGATGATTCAGAAGGATTTGATATTGTATTTGAACAGTATAAAAAAAGTTCGGAATATATAAAACAAGCATTAGAACAAATAAAATCGATGTATTTCAAATAAAAATTTAAGGAGTATGTATATGGGATTTTTAAATGATTTTCAATTAGAGTTGGTATCGCAAACAACAATAATTGATTATATTAAAATTTGCTTTGAAAAAGAGTTATATAAAGCAAAAGAATTTTTGGATATAGATATTAATGAAAATCTATATAATAATAATGCAGATTATATGAAATTGTTAAATTCAGCTTGCGATGATTTGTTAGATAAAAATTTACAATTATATATTAGTGAAAGACCATTGCCAAAGATTGTTCAAAATGTTGATGTAGAAGGCTCAATAGGACAAGCATTAGAATATTGTAATGAAATTATAAATAATGGTTGTGATTTGAATATAACTGAATTAAAAGAAGAATTGGAACAATTAAATAGGGATGATTATAATTTTACAAAAGAACAGCTTAATCAAATTATAGAAGCCTCATATGTAATTAGAGATCATAATATTAATATTCGGATTGAAGAACAAGATAATGCAATAAATTTATTAAAGACAGCAATTAAATTAGTTGATAATTCATCATCGGCTAATATATTTAGACAATCATTTATTAATATTTTTTCTGTTTTTGATGCTTATGTATTTGAATATTTAAAGAAATTCTTTTATGTTAGACCTGATGAATTGGAGAAATTTTTTGACGTTAAAAATAATGAAAAAATCAAAGTGACACTTGATGAAATATCCCACTTTGATAATATAGAAAAACTAAAAATGAATATGGTTAATAGGCAGTTTGATGGTAAATATTTAAAAGATTTAATAACTAAGTTATATAAATATAAGCGTGCTATATTTAATGATATTAAATATAATGAATTAATGGAAATGATTGAACGTAGAAATATACACTTGCATAATAAGGGATTTGTAGATAATAAATATTTCGACTCATTCAATATATATAAATTTAATATTGGAGATTATGCTTATATCGATAATGAATATTTGTTTATTAAAGTTATGAATACATTGGCACAATTTTCTTCAAATATTGAGAGGGAATTATGTATTGAAAATAATGAGTCGATACATTTAAATTAAATATAATTTTTACGACTATTTTCATAAGTTATTAGTGCGGCTTTTTATCAATCATAGTAAATAGATTAGGAATATCGTACATCTAACATAGTGACATACTGTTTAAGGAAAGAAAGATGAGGAATTATATGAAGAATAATGATAATAAGATTATAAATATTATATTCAGGGTTGTTATTATTGGTGCATTTTTTATGGGAATAAGGACGATATATAATTTCTATGTGCTGATGATTACTTATAAGGGAATATCCGGAGAAGATATGTTTAACAGGGTAGCTTCGATGGTTGATGATTATGTTATGTTTATGGTATTTATGGTGGCTTCGGTAGTATTCAGCGTGCTTGCAAGAAAGCTGGTGAATAATAATACATTTATTATAAGGACAATAAGCATAGCTGTTTCACTTGTATGCAGTGTGCCAGAGCTTATAGCTGTGTATTATTTTGCAATGCTTACAATGGTGAAATATCCACAGTATGCCAATATACTTGGAGTAAGCGTGACACTTAATGATGTGTATACATCGTCAGCTGCAGTGTTTTTACAGAATAATCCTTATATGTTCTATACATTTTTTATTGGAGTGGCAGTATTTGCTGTGCTTACAATAACTTCAATATATTCACTTATAACAGGCAGAAAGACACAGCAGGTTTAGAAAATACACGAATATTAGAAAATATAAAGGGTTAAATTGTATGAATATCTTAGGATATATAAAGTAGAAGTACACTAAAAGAAAGGCAGAGCAGGCTTAAATGAAGATAGTTACACCAGATTATTATAAGAATTTTAAATGTATAGCGGGAGAATGTACGGATACATGCTGTGCAGGCTGGGATGTTGATGTTGATAAAGAGTCGTACAAGCAGTATAGGAGAGTAATTGGGTCATTTGGCAATAAGTTAAGAAGTGTTATGGTGCCATCTGAAGATGGTGGCTGTACATTTACGCTAAAAGAGGGAAGATGTCCATTTCTTAATAAGAAGAATTTGTGTGAGATTTATATCAAGCTTGGTAAGGATTCGCTGTGTGAAACGTGTGCAGAGTTTCCCAGATTTATTAATGAATATGGCAATACAAGGGAGATTGGAATTGCACCATCCTGTAAGACAGCAGGTGAGCTTATATTAGGATATAAGGGCGAGCTTAAATTCAGAGAGGTAAAGAACAGGGAGCAGATTAACAGCTACAATGATATAGACCCGCTTACCTTTGTACAGTTAAGGCAGGCAAGAATTATAGCATATAATATAGCCACGGACAGGGATTATACCATAATGGAAAGATGTGTGCTTATACTGATGTTTGCAAGAAACATACAGGATTATCTTGATAGAGAAAGAGATGAACTAATAGTGGGTGTATGTGGACGTTTTGCCAAGGAAGACTACAGGGAAAATAAGTTAAACAGGGCAAGGCGTATTGCTGCTGGAAAGAAAGATACATATAAGTATATAAGAAAGTTCTTTGAAAGTTTTGAGGGAATGGAAGTTATTAATAAAGACTGGAATATATACACAGAGGAAGTTAATAATTTCTTTGAGGAATGTACAAGTGCAGAGCAGTTCAGGGCTGTTGTGAAGGAATTTGACGAATACCACAAGGAAGATGAAACTGAATATGAACAGCTTCTTATGTATTATCTGTACAGATATTTTCTTGATTCAGTATATGATTATAATCTGCTTTTAAAAGTCAAGGGCGGTATTGTTGGAATAATTGCAATTAAAATGCTGAATATTGCTGACTGGTGGTATAATAACAAAGAACTTTCATTTACACGGAAGGTAGACCTTGCTCATCTGTATTCAAGACAGTATGAACATTCATATTATAATTATGAAGTGTATAATCAATATTTTATGAGCAAGAGAGCGTATGCATATGAGAATCTTTTATCAGAGCTTATAGATTTAGAGTAAGATAATCCATTGGCTGTTTAAAGATAAGGACAAGTGAGGTAAAGAGTAATGAAGATGATTCTAAAGTATCTGGAAGAATTAAAAAAAGAGTGTGTGTTAGCACCACTTTTTAAAATGCTTGAAGCACTCTTTGAGTTATTCGTTCCATTGGTAGTTGCTTCTATAATTGACAGGGGCATAGGACAGCAGGACACAGCTTATATAGTAAAAATGTGCCTTATGCTTTTAGGCCTTGCAATTATAGGTCTTGTATGTTCAATAACAGCACAATATTTCAGTGCCAAGGCGGCAGTTGGCTGTGCTACAGGAATAAGGCATGCTTTATTCAAGCATATACAGTCACTTTCGTTCACGGAGATGGACGACATTGGAACGTCAACTCTTATGACAAGAATGACAAGTGATATTAACCAGATTCAGAATGGTGTTAATCTTGTATTAAGATTATTCTTACGTTCTCCATTTATTGTATTTGGTGCTATGATTATGGCATTTACAATAGATGTCAAGGCGGCACTTATATTTGTCGCAGCTATACCAGTCCTTGCCGTTATAGTATTTGGAATTATGATAGGAACAAGACCTTTATATAAGAAGGTACAGGCAGGTCTTGATACAATCCTTGGAATAACAAGGGAAAATCTTACAGGTGTAAGAGTAATAAGAGCATTTAATAAGCAGGACGATGAATTTGCACGTTTTAAGAATAAGAATGAAGAACTTAATCATCTGCAGAAGTTCGTAGGTAAGATTTCAGGTCTTATGAATCCTCTTACTTACACAGTTGTTAATGTTTCAATAATTGCACTTATATGGGTTGGTGCGATAAGAGTTAATCAAGGTGGTCTTACGCAGGGACAGGTTGTAGCCCTTTACAATTATATGTCACAGATACTTGTTGAGCTTATCAAGCTTGCTAATCTTGTAATTAATATAACTAAGGCTCTTGCCTGTGCAGGAAGAATTGAGTCAATATTTGAAGTGCAGCCAAGTATGAAGGATGGCAGTATGGATTTATCAGCATATAAAGAAAATGTTCCTGTCGTAGAATTTAAGAATGTTGCCCTTAAGTATAATGGAGCTGGTGATACAAGTATTGCCGGCGTTAATTTTAAGGCTTACAGGGGACAGACTATCGGTATAATAGGTGGTACTGGTTCAGGTAAGTCAAGTCTTGTCGGACTTATACCAAGGTTTTATGATGCAACCAGTGGCGAAGTATTAATAAATGGAACTAATGTTAAAGATATTAATATAGAACAGTTAAGGGACAAAGTCGGAATAGTAATGCAGAAGGCAGTATTATTCAAAGGAAGCATAAGAAAGAATATCCAGATGGCTAAGGCAGATGCTACAGATAAAGAGATAGATGATGCACTTGCAATAGCACAGGCGAAGGAATTCGTTGATAAGAAGAAAGGCCGCCTTGACTATATGATTGAACAGGGTGGTAAGAACCTTTCAGGTGGACAAAGACAAAGACTTACAATTGCAAGGGCAGTTGTTAAAAAGCCAGATGTCCTTATTCTTGATGACAGTGCATCAGCTCTTGACTTTGCTACAGATGCGGCACTTAGAAAGTCTATAAGAACGATGCCTAATAATCCTACAGTATTTATAGTATCACAGCGTTCAGCATCACTTATGCACGCGGATAAAATTATCGTGCTTGATGATGGTGAGGTTGCAGGAATAGGTACACATACAGAACTTTTGGAGAATTGTGAAGTATACAGGGAAATATATAATTCACAGTTCAAGTCATAGGTCAGAATGGAGATTAGTTATGAAAGATAATAAGGATAAAAGAGAAGCGCAGAAGTCTACGCTTGGCAAAGTATTAAAAAGAATAAAGAAATATAGTGGATTTCTTGTTATATCAATCCTTATGGCTGCTGTAACAGTTGCTTCTACATTGTATGTGCCAATTCTTGTTGGTAGAGGAATTGACCATATTATAGGACCGGGCAATGTTGATTTTGCAGGCATAACAAAGGTACTTATAACAATAGGAATTGTTGTTGCCATAACAGCACTGTCACAGTGGATAATGAATATATGCAATAATAAGATAACTTACCACGTTACAAGAGATATAAGAGATGAGGCTATGGAAAAGTTACAGAAGCTTCCTCTTAAATATATTGACGCACAGTCATATGGTGATATTGTAAGCCGTGTAATTGCCGATGTTGACCAGTTCGCAGATGGTCTTTTAATGGGATTTACACAGTTCTTTTCAGGTGTGCTTACAATTGCAGGAACACTTATATTTATGCTTACAATAAATGTAAAGATTACACTTGTAGTTGTTGTTATAACCCCGGTTTCATTATTTGTTGCAAGCTTTATTGCTAAGAAGACATTTTCAATGTTCAAGCTCCAATCAGAAACAAGAGGTGAGCAGACGGCATTTATTGATGAAATGATTGGCGGACAGAAGGTTGTAAAGGCATACGGCTATGAAGACAGGGCAGTAGAAGAATTTGACGAGATTAATAAAAGATTACAGAAGTATTCTTTAAGAGCTATATTCTTCTCATCAATAACTAACCCATCGACGAGATTTGTTAACAGCCTTGTGTATGCAGCAGTAGCTGTTGCAGGTGCATTTTCTGCAATAGGCGGAGGCATAACAGTTGGACAGTTATCAAGCTTCTTAAGTTATGCTACACAGTATACTAAGCCTTTTAATGAAATATCAGGCGTTATAACAGAGCTTCAGAATGCCATTGCGTGTGCAGGAAGAATGTTCGAGCTTATAGAGGAAGAACCAGAAATTCCAGATGCACCATCAGCAGTTAGTGTTACAGATATTGATGGCAGGGTAGACCTTAATAACGTATACTTCTCATACACACCAGACAGAAAGCTTATAGAGGACTTCACACTTCACGTTAAGAAGGGACAGAAGATTGCGATTGTAGGTCCTACAGGCTGTGGTAAGACAACAGTAATCAACCTTTTAATGAGGTTTTATGATGTTAATTCAGGAAGCATAGATGTATCAGGTGTTGATATAAGGGATATGACAAGATATTCATTAAGACACGGTTTTGGTATGGTATTACAGGAAACATGGCTTAAGGCAGGAACTATCAGGGAGAATATCACTATGGGAAAGCCGGATGCCACAGAAGAAGAGATTATTGAGGCAGCTAAGGCTTCATACTCATACGGATTTATAAAGCGTCTTCCTAATGGGTTTGATACAGTGATTGGTGAGGACGGAGGAAGTCTTTCACAGGGGCAGAAGCAGCTTTTGTGCATAACAAGAATTATGCTTACAAGACCACCAATGCTTATTCTTGATGAGGCAACTTCATCTATAGATACCCGAACTGAAATAAAAATTCAGAACGCATTTAACAAGCTTATGGAAGGAAGAACAAGCTTTATAGTTGCCCACAGACTTTCTACAATACAGTCAGCAGATGTTATACTTGTTATGAAAGACGGACATATTATAGAAAAGGGTAATCACGAAGAACTGCTTGCGGCTGGCGGATTTTATAAGAACTTATATGAGAGCCAGTTCGATACAGCAACAGCATAGGAAGAATATGAGATTGTATATAACGGACATATCTGATATAACCGAGGATATGTTTAACACTGGGAAAATGCTTGTGCCAGAGTACAGGCAGGAGAAGATTGACAGATATCAATATATGGAAGATAAGAGGAGAAGCCTTGTTGCAGGGCTTCTTCTTAATTATGCGACAAAGGACTATGAAGCTGGGAATTATATAGCTCATAATTATATAACTGGGAATTGTGTAGATAAGAATTATCTAATTGAGGCTTCCAAGCGGGAAAGAGAGAATATCCACGCAGGACATTTATGGGAAAGTAATTCGGAATATGATATAGATATAAATAAGCTTATCAGCGGATATGATAAGGCTTATGATTATGATATCAAACTTACTGCGAATAATAAGCCGGAGTATGCGGATAAGAATATACATTTTAATCTTTCCCACACAGGAGATTATGTTGTATGTGCCATATCAGAAAATGCAGTTGGTGTGGATATAGAGCATACAAGAAAGAATTATTTAAAGGTTGCCAGAAGATTTTTTACTGATAATGAATGTCGGTGGATTGGCGAAGATGAGAACCGTTTTCTTAGAATATGGACATTAAAGGAAGCATATTCCAAATATACAGGACAGGGAATAGCTCTCACCATATCAGATACTGAGTTCAGATATGAGAAGAATGATAAAGGGGAGGATATTATTAATGGTTATATTAATAAAGATAAGATAACTAATATTAATATCGTCCAGCTTAATAATATTAAGTCAGAATACGTTATATCTGCCATAGAAAAGACATTTTATTAACGATTATAAAATGAAATAAATGTATCAGAATTAATACAGATTTAATTATAAAAAAATGTGGAAATTTGCAATTTATGACTGTATAATGTTGAAAATAATGTAGGAATGTTGATTAATGTGTAAGCCGAAAGGCGGATAGGAGGAATAATGTCTGTAAAATATGTATTTGTAACAGGTGGTGTAGTTTCAGGTCTTGGTAAAGGAATCACAGCAGCTTCACTCGGTAGATTATTAAAAGCACGTGGATTTAAGGTGACTATGCAGAAGTTCGACCCATATATTAACATTGACCCGGGAACAATGAACCCAATCCAGCACGGTGAAGTATTCGTAACAGATGATGGTGCGGAGACTGACCTTGACCTTGGGCATTATGAAAGATTTATTGATGAAAGTCTTAATAAGAATTCTAATGTAACAACAGGTAAGGTATACTGGTCTGTATTACAGAAGGAACGCCGTGGCGATTTTGGTGGAGGAACAGTTCAGGTAATTCCTCATATAACTAATGAAATAAAGAGCCGTTTTTATAGAGATTATTCAACTGATGAAACTAAGATTGCAATTATCGAGGTTGGTGGAACAGTAGGTGATATCGAATCACAGCCATTCTTAGAGGCAATCAGACAGTTCCAGCACGAAGTTGGACACGAAAATGCTATTCTTATACACGTTACACTTATTCCTTATCTTAAGGCTTCAGGCGAGATGAAGACAAAGCCTACTCAGGCAAGTGTTAAGGGATTACAGGGAATGGGTATTCAGCCAGATATCTTAGTATGCCGTACAGAGCACCCACTTGAACCTGGTATTAAGGATAAGATTGCATTATTCTGTAACGTGCCAAAGACACACGTATTACAAAATCTTGATGTTGAGATACTTTACGATGCACCACTTGCTATGGAAGAAGAACATCTTGCACAGGTAGCCTGCGAATGTCTAGAGCTTGATTGTCCAGAACCAGATTTAGATGAGTGGAGAGCTATGTGCAAGGCTTGGAAAAATCCAACTAAGAAGGTTACAGTTGCATTAGTAGGTAAATATATACAGCTTCACGATGCTTATATTTCAGTAGTTGAGGCATTAAAGCACGGCGGTGTATATAATTCTGCTGATGTCACAATCAAATGGATTGACTCAGAGACAGTTACTAAGGATAATGCCGCTGAATTATTATCAGATGTATCAGGTATTCTTGTACCAGGTGGATTCGGTGACAGAGGTGTAGAAGGAAAGATTCAGGCTATAAAATATGCAAGAGAGAATAACGTGCCATTCTTAGGTCTGTGCCTTGGAATGCAGCTTGCAATCGTAGAATTTGCAAGAGACGTTCTTGGATATGAAGATGCGCACAGTGTTGAGTTAAAGCCAGATACAACACATCCAGTAATTCACCTTATGCCAGATCAGGAAGGTATTGACGATATCGGTGGAACTTTAAGACTTGGTTCATACCCTTGTGTGCTTGCCAAGGATTCTAAGGCATATGAATTATATGGCGAAGAAACTATTAATGAAAGACATAGACACAGATATGAAGTAAATAATGACTACAGAAAAGTTCTTGTTGAAAATGGCATGCAGCTTTCAGGTATCTCACCAGACGGAAGAATTGTTGAGATGATAGAGATTAAGGAGCACCCTTGGTTCTTAGCAACACAGGCTCACCCAGAATTAAAGTCAAGACCTAACAGACCACATCCATTATTCAGAGGATTTATTGGCGCGGCACTTGAGTATCAGGAAAAGAATAACTAAATCTTAATAAAAAATAAATAGTATGAAACCTTTTATTAAAGGTTGATTTATAAATATTCCTTCTTTATAATGGGTATTGTCTGTTAATGATAAGTTATCAGACGATGAGAGTATAAAGAACTAGGAATGGAGAAGCCGAATGGATAATTACAACAACGGTAATAATTACGGTGGTGGTAATAATAACAACAGGAATAATGGTGGCGGCAATAATAACAATAATAAAAAGCCTAAGAACACCAGTCTTATTGTCTTTATTATAATTGCTGCGGTTATTACATTTATTGGAATAACAATGCTTAACAATCTCGTAAAGAATGCTACTTATAAGGAGATAACTTATAATGAGTTCATAGAGATGGTTAATAATGATGAAGTAAAGAGCGTTGCACTTGAACAGGATAGAATTCTTATTACACCAGTTGACAGTGCAGGGGATACTCCGGAAGCGAACAAGTTAGGCTACACATACTATACAGGATATGTTAATGATGACACACTTGTTCCATTACTCAAGAGAAAAGGTATTGAATTCTCAGGTTATATACCAGATTCTAATTCATCAATAGTAGAATTTCTGGTTGCATATGTATTACCATTCTTATTCATATATGTAATATTTGCCTTTGTATATAGAAGAATATCCAAAGGCGGCGGTATGATGGGCGGCATGGGTGTCGGCAAGAATAACGCTAAGGTATATGTACAGAAGAAGACAGGTGTTACATTTAAAGATGTAGCAGGACAGGATGAGGCGAAGGAGTCGCTTACAGAGATAGTGGATTTTCTTCATAATCCAGATAAGTATTCAAAGATTGGTGCCAAGCTTCCAAAGGGTGCTCTTTTAGTAGGACCTCCAGGAACTGGTAAGACACTTCTTGCAAAGGCAGTAGCTGGTGAGGCTAATGTACCATTCTTCTCACTTGCAGGTTCAGATTTTGTTGAGATGTTCGTAGGTGTTGGTGCTTCACGAGTAAGAGACCTTTTTAAAGAAGCTACCAAGCAGGCACCTTGTATCATATTCATAGATGAGATTGATGCTATTGGTAAGAGCCGTGATTCAAGATATGGCGGCGGTAATGACGAAAGAGAACAGACACTTAACCAGTTATTAGCAGAGATGGATGGTTTCGATTCATCAAAGGGTATATTTATACTTGCGGCTACTAACAGACCAGAAGTTCTTGATAAGGCGTTACTTAGACCAGGCCGTCTTGACAGAAGAGTTATAGTTGACAAGCCAGACCTTAAGGGACGTATTGAAACACTTAAAGTACATTCTAAAGATGTGCTTATGGACGATACAGTTAATTTTGAAGAAATCGGACTTGCAACAAGTGGTGCAGTAGGTTCAGATCTTGCCAATATGATTAATGAAGCTGCTATCGCTGCAGTTAAGGCAGGAAGAAAGTATGTATCACAGAAAGATTTATTTGAGGCAGTTGAAGTTGTCATAGCTGGTAAAGAGAAGAAAGACCGGGTGCTCAGCAAGGAAGAGAAGCAGACAGTTGCTTACCACGAGGTAGGACACGCACTTGTTACAGCTTTAAAGAAAGACTCAGAGCCAGTACAGAAGATTACTATTGTACCAAGAACTATGGGTTCATTAGGTTATGTAATGCAGGTTCCAGAAGAAGAAAAGTACTTACAGAACAAAGATGAGCTTATGGCAAGACTTGTAACTTTAGTTGCTGGACGTGCGGCAGAGGAGATTGTCTTTGGCAAAGTTACAACAGGGGCTGCTAACGATATAGAAAAGGCTACCAAGATAGCCAAGGCTATGATTACACAGTATGGTATGTCAGACAGATTCGGACTTATGAATCTGGCAACAGTTGATGACCCTTACCTTAATGGTAATGCAAGACTTGACTGTTCTGATGAAACAGCTGCACAGATTGATGAAGAAGTCAAGAATATGTTAAAGGAATGTTATGAGGAAGCTAAGCAGCTTCTTATAGAGAACAGAGATGTCCTTGACAAGATTGCCCATTATCTTTATGATCACGAAACAATTACAGGTAAGGAATTTATGAAGATATTCCGCGAGGTCAAAGGTATTCCAGAACCAGTTGACACAACAGGTTTTACACATTCTGAAAAGGTTGCCGAGAGTGTAACATTCAATGAAGATGGAAGTTATTCATCTACACTTAGCGGACCTGCAGAAAGTGATATATGGAAGGGAATAGGAGATGCATCTTCTGATACAGCTTCATCCGGAGCAGATAATAAAGATACTGCGAAGAGCACTATTAACGAAGAAAATCCAGATATATTTAATAACAGCAATAATGAGTAACATACAATTATAATAGAATAATAAAGCATATAAGCTGATGTATATAAGCAGCAGGAAGATATTGGAAATTCATAATATCTTCCTGCTGTTTTTAATATTAATATATAGTATAAGCTACGGAACAATTTATTTTATATAAATAAATTAAAAATTTTAAAATATATAAACATAGACTTATAGTTCATCAGGCTATATAATTAAATACATAAAAGTTATGTAAGATTAGTAGAGTATATGATTAAAAACATTGATAAATATATAAAAGGATATATACAGACATCAGGCAGAAATACTTAAGAGTGTATTTATTAAAGAGTGGGGGAAAAATGAAAAGTAATAATATAATTAGTTATTTAAAATTAGTTATATGTATATTGTCTGTCATAGTATCAGCAGGGCTTATGGCGTGCAGTAATATACATAATAACGGCTCTAAGAGTTCAAGTAATGATTTAAAGCCTCTTATAATAGGCAGTGATAATTATGTGCCTTACAGTTATCTTGACAGTGATGGCAACTTTACAGGAATTGATGTTGAGATAGCAAGAGAGGCTTGCAGGCGTATGGGTTATACGCCAGTATTCAAGCAGATTGTATGGGATAACAAAGACATATATCTTAAAGAGGGAGCGGTAGACTGCCTGTGGGGCTGTTTTACAATGACCGGCAGGGAGGATAAGTACAACTGGGCTGGTCCATATATGTACAGCCGTCAGATAGTAGTTGTTAATAAAAACAGTGGGATAGAAAGCCTTGCTGATCTTAAAGGCAAAAGAGTGGCGGTGCAGGTAACTTCCAAGCCAGAGTACATACTATCCAATACGAATATGCCGCAGGTTGGTGTGCTGTATAGTATGTCAACGATGGAAGAATTATATGCTAGTATGAGAAAAGGTTATGTTGATGCCATAGCAGGTCACGAAAATGCTATGAATGTATTTGTACAGTCCAATGAGGAACATTTTGGTGTGCTTCGGGAAGAATTAAGTGTGTCAGAGCTGGGAATTGCATTTTCACTTGATAATGACAGTGGAATTGATAAGAAGCTTACCGGGGTGCTTAACGAAATGAGGGCTGATGGCACAATACAGAGCATAGCAGAGAAATATGGGGTTGACGTTAGTATGGCAGTATGGGGGAACTAATGGAAGATAAGAGTAGAATATGGGGCATATCAGATGTTAAAGCATTTTTGATTTCAATAATTACAGGATTTATATTGTTGACAATAGTAGCTGTTATATTTACCGAAATAAGCAATGAAACGGTTAATAAGACAGCAGACAGGGTGCTGGATTTTGTGCAGACAAGAGTTAATACATATGAATACTTTATACAGAATGATAAAGTGAAAAGCTTGTACAGGCTTTCTGATAAGACACAGGAATTAGTAAGGTGTATGCAATATGAAGATGATATTGATACATTTTTAGATGAATATATGTATAACCAGAGACTTGACGGAATAGTTGTTCTTGACGGAGAGGGTGAATGTGAATATTGCAGGGGAATGGAATATACGGATATTGATTCAGTTATAGACGACAGTAATGTAAAAGATGTCATTGAACACCCACAGAAGGTATATATAACAAGAGTTAATGCCAGGTCAGGGAGCATAACATATACCGAAAGCCAGAATGAGGAGTTTTCCGATATTGCTGTAGCGGCAAGAAAAGATACAAAAGGTGCAGTTATTACATATGTGAAGAAGGAAAGCTATGATAATAGTGGAGATATAAGCATTGACAGGCTCATATCAGGTTTTGAGTTTGATATGGATGGGATTGTATATATATCAGATGAGGACAAGGTGCTTAATTCCAATGACGAGGAGCTTCAGGGGCTTGATATGAAGGCACTGAGGCAAAGATATGATGGAGCTTGGGAAGAAAATGATAATGGTATTATAGCTGTACCATACAAAAATGATTATTACTATGGCAAGAGAAAGCAGATAGAGAATTATACAATATATGCGTTCTTTGCGGATAAGCAGGTATATTCTTTAAGAAACAGGGCGGTTGCTGCTGCATTATTTGTTTATATTGCGGTAATAGGTGTTGTCATGTTTGTAAGACAGCTTGTTATTGCCAAGGACGAAAGCAAAATGCAGCTACAGGAAATGGAATATAAAAGACAGCTTCTACAGGCGGCAGAGCAGGAGAAACGTGCCAATATTGCAAAGACAGATTTTCTAAGGCGAATGAGCCACGATATAAGAACACCTATTAATGGAATAAGAGGAATGGTCGATATATGCAGGTTCAATCTTGGCAACAGGGAAAAGGAAGAAGAATGTCTTGATAAGATTATGTCAGCCTCAGGCTTTTTATTAGATCTTGTAAATGATGTTCTTGATATGAATAAGCTTGAGTCGGGGGAGATTGCCATTAAAGAAGAACCATTTGAGCTTACGAAGATTATTAATGAGGTCAGCAGTGTTATTGAGACACAGGCAGATGAACAGTGTATCGATTATTCAGTTGACAGAGGTAGTATAGAATATGACAATCTGATAGGTAGTTCGCTTCATTTAAGGCAGATATTACAGAATATATTATCCAATGCGATTAAATATAATGTGCAGAATGGCTCTGTAAGATTTTCTTATAGTGAAAATGCAGCTGATGACGATATAGTTAAGGTTACTTTCATATGTAAAGACACCGGAATAGGAATGAGCGAAGAATTCCAGCAGATAGCTTTTGAGCCATTTGCACAGGAGAGCAGCAATGCAAGAACAGCTTATAAAGGAACCGGGCTTGGACTTGCAATAACCAAGAGGTTTATTGAGATAATGGGTGGAGAAATTGAATTTATTAGCAGACAGAATGTTGGAACAGAGTTTACAATAATATTACCATTCAAAATTAACCGTAACGTGACTGAAGCTAAGAATAGTAAATATGATGCACAGATGTCAATTGAAGGGCTTAAAGTGCTGGTTGCAGAAGACAACGAGATGAATATGGAGATTGTAAGCTTTATTCTTGATAATGCGGGTGCAAGGACTGTTGGAGTAAGCGATGGCAGGGAAGCACTGGATACATATATGAATTCAGATGCTAATGAGTATGATGTTATACTCCTTGATATAATGATGCCGGTTATGGACGGCTTGGAAACCGCAGAGAAGATAAGAAAGTCAGGAAGAGAAGATGCAGGTACTGTAATAATTATAGCGATGAGTGCCAATGCATTCTATGATGATATAGAACGGAGCATTAAAGCTGGTATGAATACACATATAGCAAAGCCGATAGATGCTGATGAATTAGTTAATATAATTGCCAGACAGGCAGGTAGATAATAGATATAACACTAAGAGAATGATAATAATTAAATATATGCGTATAACATCCGTGTAAATAATTAGCAGTAATACATATATATTATTTTGTGATATAGACGATTATTGGTAAATGTTTATACGGATTTTATGCAATGTATCACAAAAAATACATCAAAACCTAAAAATTTCAGTAATTGGTACCCGAGAACTATAAAAATCAGTAGTACATTTTCGTCAAAAGTTGTAATCTTATAAAAAATAGGCAATTAGTTTTGTGTAAAAGTTACAAAACATTGTATTGTTAAGAAAGGGAGAGTATGGACTATGAAATCAAGACGTAGAAGAGAATGGTTTCGCAGAAGTTCGGCTATGTTTATGGCGTTAGCTTTAATCATATCTGGACTTTCATTGCCGGAGGGCTTGTTTAGCATTACAGCCAAAGCGGCAGAAAAATCCAGTGCAGAGTGGACAGTAAGTTCTACAATGTATGCAGATGGCGATAATGATAATTCAGTTACGGAATTGAACGGCAAATCAGGTAAGCTGGTTAATTCTAATAATGATGAATTATTAATTAATGCAAATTCAGGTAAAATAACTAAAAGGTCTAGCGACTATCTGGTTAATCCAAACACTGAATTAACATTTCCAATAGTTAATAATGCTAAGACCTGTACAATAACATTAAGGGCATATGTAGCAGTAACTGCTGATAATATGGCATTTACAGGAATGAGCAATATTAAAATAACAGAACAGTCAGGAAATGGCTGGGCATATTACATAATTGAAGGAACAGTTGATAAAGGTGCTTCATCGGTAACACTTACAACAAATGTTCAGAATTATTTTCAGTCAATAAAGGTTGAATCATCAACAAGTTATGCGACAACATCTGCTTCATTCGCAGATGGGGGGGATATTAAAGCCGAATGGGGATATTCAGAAACAGTTTTATCAAGCAAGGGTTCTACTTCATCAATTCAAAGTGATACAGGAACTTATACTAATGGTGATAAAGATGTATTATATGTTGATGCAACATCAGGTAAGTTTCAACCCAAAACAGATGGAACTAATAGAATCCAGGTTAATACTGGTACTAAGATAGTTATACCAGCGGCGGGAGATAAGGCTGTTATTAAACTTACTGTCAATAAGAACGTAGGTACAGATAAGGACAGCATATTAGGAAATACACTTAATATAACAGGAAGTGACAAGGTCTTAAGAAAGATGGAATGTATTTCCTGTGTTGCAAATTCTGACAGCGGTTATGTTGATGTAGAATTTGAATGTTATCTTACAGGAGATGAAGGAGAGCTTACATTAGATGTTAAAACTAATACATACATTAGAAATCTTTCAATCGAATGTGTAGAACTTAATAAGAAAGTAATAAATGGAACTATTACATCTAAATCAGATATTCCATCTGATATGCAGGTTGTAGCGACTAATAATACAACTGGACTTACATATACATCAGATATAACAGTTGCAGAGAATGGCAAGAGCGGTACATATTCAATTGAAGTACCAGCAGAAGATGAAGTTATGGAATATGAGATATCACTGAGCAATCCGGCATACCAGATTAAGAGTGGTATTTATAAACATAGTGTAAGTACAGAGACTGCTGCCAGGATTACAGCAGATTTAACTGTCATTAGCCTTGATACCTGCACAGTAACAGGTAAGATTAATGGCATTACTGAGGGTTATTATACAGAAGGCCTTGAACTTGTATTTACAACAACTGAGGAAACAGACTATGTTCCAGAAGTAACTATTGATACAGATACTTGGAAATATACAGCTAAGTTTGAAAAAGGTGTTTCATATAGTGTAGCCGTAAAGGGTGCTAATGACTATGAAGTAACTTCTGTATCAGATGGAATTAAATATTCAGAAGATGCAGAATTAGATATAACTGTAGGACTTAAGCCAACATATGCCGTTACAGTAAGTCTTCCGGAAGAACCTGATTTAACAGGCAAGAATGTAAAATACATATATATGAATAATGATGATGGATATGAATATGTATTTACAGATAAGGATGCTATTAAGTTAAGAGAGGGTTCATATACACTTACACTTGGTGGTGATTTCCTTGCACTTCCATACAAGGTAAAGTCAGGTAACACAGTTACAGTAAAGGGTGCTGAAGCATCACATAAGCTTATATTTGAGCAGGTTACAAGCTGGTCTTTTGTTAAGAGTGATGATGGTGATTATTATGATGATAATATTATGGGAACAACAGGCTACTACAATGGTTTAGCTATTGATGCTACAAAAGGTAAGTTAGTTCCTAATGGACCAAGCCCTAATTCAGCACAGTTTACTACAGGAGCTAAGATAACAATACCTGTAAGTGGAAAGTGTACTATATCAGTAAAATCATATGCACCAGCAAGTACATATGCACTTTACACAATAGCGGGTGAGCCGGCATCAAAAGATGATGTGACAACAGTATATAATTATGAAGATGAGAGCGAAGGAACAGTTGAAATTGTATCAACAGGTTCAGCTTACATAGTTTCAATATCTATAGTATATGCAGCTAAGGATGTTGAATATAATGAACAGCCAGCTATGCCTAAGACATATGATTATGGTACAGCTTCTAATCTTGTTGTACAGCCTACAGGACAGAAACTTGTTCTTACACAGACAGGTGGTACATTAAATACAACTACAAACACTGATAAGTCAACTAATATCAATAATACAGTAAGCTTCTTTGGATTTGATGAGACTACAGATGCCAACAAGCTTACAGCAGATATAACAATTACAGAGTGTGGTTCAAGCAATACTAATGGTATATTCTTTGGTGCATTTAACAAGAATTATATAGACACCGTAGGAATACGTAATTCTAATGCACTTAAGATGGTTTACTCAAAGAAGCCATCAGATCTTGCAGGTGCTTCAAGTAAAGTGGATACAACTATTCCAGCAGGAACTGTTGTGACATTTACAGTTGAAAAGACAGACGATGCTCTTGTTATCACAGCAACACCTAAGGGTGGAGAGACTAAGACAGCTACATATTCTTATAGTGCAAGTGATAATCTCTTATTTAATGCAGATAAGAAAAATACAGCAGTATCATATGGATTTGTATTAGCAGGTGTTAAGGCAACTATCCAGAATATGAAGTATATAGCACAGGACGGAACAGTTCTTTACGACCAGAATAAATGCTACAATGCAGTAGGTACAGCACCAGTTGTTAAGGAAGTTACAGCTAAAGCAGCTTATACAAGAGATTACATCACAGTAAGCTGGACAGATGAAGTACCAGCCGAAGGCGATGGTTTATATGTGCTTGAAGTATCAAGAGATAACGGAAAGAGCTGGGAAAAGGTTGCATCAGACATTACTGAGCCAACATATAAGTATTCAATTAAGGATGCCGGAGATTATAAGTTCAGAGTGGCTGGTAAGTTAGGTATTAATGGTGAGATTAATGATTATGTTGAATCAGATGCAATAACAGTAATAGCAGCACTGGATTCACCAAAGGCAAGCATAGCTTCAAGTGCAGATACAGTTGATCTTGTATGGGATGCAGTAGATAAGGCTGACCAATATGAGGTATATCGTTATTCATACGATGAGACAGCAGAGAATGCTTCAAAGATAGCAACAGTTACAGAATGTGCTTATAAAGATAAAGATGTAACAGCAGAGATGCCATATTACTATTATATAATAGCTTATTCACACGTTAATGGAAAAGTAGATAACTACAGTAACCCATCAGATACTTTATGGACTGTTCCAACAGCAGGACATACAGGTAAATATGTATATGAAGATGATGCTGTTAAGTATACAATAACTAAGAAGTCATATGACACTGTATACAATGGAAAGATTACAATTGAAGGTGTAGTTGAAGAAAATGTAACAGCAACGCTTTATGTTAATGGCAGTGAAGCAGCAAAGACAGATGTTAAAGAAAAAGAAAGCTTTGCATTTAAAGACATTGCTATTGAAGAAGGAAGAAATGATGTTGAATTAATATTCACAGATAAGAAAGGTAACAAGACTAGAGAAACATTTAATTATGTATATCTTACTAATTACAACAAGGTTGTAGATAGTGCATACACAGGAACTGATGGTGAGGAGGTTAATGGAATACCAACTTATAAGACAGTTCAGGCGGCAGTAGATTCAGTTGCTTCTGATAACACGAGACGTGTAATTATTCTTGTTAAAGAAGGTGATTATGAAGAACATCTTGTTGTTAAATCTCCTTATATAACACTTATAGGTGAGGATAGCGAGAAGACAAGAATATATTATGATGTTAAGGAATTAGCTGGTGGAGATATGTCTTTAAGATGTGCTGTAAGAATAGATAAGACAGCAACAGGCTTTTCGGCAGAGAACCTTACAATCGAGAATACTTATAAGTATCTAGGTGATGGTACTAAGTCAAATGAATCAGCAGATGCCTTAAGAAATGATGCCAATGAAACATCATATATCAACTTAAGAATACTTGGTTATCAGGATACACTTTGTGCTAATGGTGGCACTCAGTATTATTACAAGTGCTATATAGCTGGTAATGTGGATTTCATATATGGTAATGAGCCTAGAGCATTATTTAATGATTGCAAGCTTGTATTCCGTTACAATGCTAATAAGAATTCAGGCTATGTATCAGCTCCTAAGGCATCAGCCTCTGCAACATATGGTCTTACATTCTTTAACTGTCAGGTTCTCTCAGAAGAGGGATGTTCAGGAAGTAAGTATTATCTTGCAAGACCTTGGGGAGCAGATGCTTATATTACTTGGATTAACTGCTATATGGGTAAGATATTAAAGCCGAATGCTTCTAATCCATATACAGATATGAGTGGTAATTTGGCTGCTAATGCAAGATTTTTCGAATATGGAAGCTATGGTCCTGCATTTGCAATTAATAGTAACAGAAGACAGATATCTGCTACGAAAGCCAATGAAATGACTTCAACATCATATCTTGGCTGGGATCCATATACAATAGTAGGTACAATAAGGTATACAGGTACTGTTAAGACAGACAGCATAGACAGATATGTAGAGAAAGAATATGTATCAGATACTTATTCACAGACAGAAGGTGATGATACAGGACTTGCACAGTATGTACAGGAAGGTTATGCACAGAGTGCTAATGTAACAGGTGGTGGATTATTAAAGGAAACATCAGATAACTATTACACAGCCGGCACAGCAGAAGAATTCCTTGATGCAATACAGAGTGTAAAGAAGAGTGGTAAGGCATCAGTAATCGAGCTTACAGCAGATATTGCGCTTGGTGATAAGGAAGTTAATAACTTTGACAGCTACAGCTCATTTATAACAGCACATAAGCTTGAGCCACTTATACACCCAACACTTTTAAAGACAGGTGTATCAATGCTTAAGCTTGCAGATATGAGTAATCTTACAATCTACTCTAAGAATGGAGCTAAGATTACACATACATGTATAGATATAACAGGCTCTAATAATATCATCATAAGAAATATTGAATTTGATGAGATATGGGAGTGGGACGATTATACAGAAGGTGCTTATGATCGTAATGACTGGGATTATATGACAATAGAAAAGGGAAGCTCTGATATATGGGTTGACCACTGTACTTTCTATAAGTCATATGATGGAGTTATTGATGTTAAGACACCAGTTAATGACAGTAATATAACAATATCATGGTGTGAATTCCTTCCAGCAAGTGAAGATAATGTATTCTTTGATGAAATGATGAATGCTATGAAGGCTAATCCAGATAACTACCCATATTATAAGCATTTGCTTGAAGAGGGTATGACAGATCAGCAGATATACAATTATGCTTATGGTCAGAAAAAGACTCATTTATTAGGACAGTCTGATGATGATTCATCAGCTAAGAATATTAAACTTACACTTGCTAATAACTACTATAAGAATTCGATGGATAGAATGCCAAGACTTCGTTATGGTACAGCACATGTATACAATTGTATTATGGATGCACAGGATTTAAGAGAAATGCGTCTTGATATAGAAAAGACAAATCCGGAATTAGCTAAGAAAATTGTAAGTAATGGTGCATCATCTAACTGTGGAGCTCATATGTTACTTGAGAACTGCTATATGTCAGGTATAACTAATGCACTTATAAGTGGTAACGGAAGCAGTCCAGCAGGTTATATTAACGCATTTAATACAATATATATGATGGATGGAGCAAAGCAGGAATTAAAGGTAGCTCTTAATACTGATAAAGAAGGTGAAGTAGCATTAGTTCAGGATAAAGATGAATTCAAGAAAGACCTTCCTTATACTGGCTACACATTATATGCAGCTTTAGAACTTGATACTAAAGTTAAACCATATACAGGTGCAGGAAAGCTTACACTTACAACATTACAGTGGGAGAAGACTTCTTACAATGAAGCTAAGCAAGAACATACAGAACATGTATGGAATGATGGTGAAGTACAGAAAGAAGCAACTTGTACAGAAGAAGGTTCAAAGTTATATACTTGTATAGTATGTGGAGATACTAAGACAGAAGTAATTCCAGCGGCAGGACATAATTATAGTACAGAATGGACTATCGATAAGGAAGCTACTACTACAGAAGAAGGAAGCAAGTCACATCATTGTACAGTATGTGGTGACAAGGCAGACATTACAGTTATTCCTAAGCTTGAGAATACACAGCCGGGCGACAACGATAATAAGCCAGGTGACAACGATAATAAGCCGGGCGACAACGATAATAAGCCAGGCGACAACGATAATAAGCCGGGTGATAACAACAAGCCGGGTTCAGATAACTCTGATGTTAAGACAGATATTAAAGTTTCAGTATTGGTAGATGAAAGAGTACCGGAAACAGGACTTGTAGATTCAACAGAAGACATTATTAAAGCTATCCTTACAGAAGATGAAGCTAAACAGGCAGAAGATGGTGTAAAGGTTGATATTGCACTTACTGTAAAGGATAAGAGTTCTAATCTTACAGAAGATGAGAAGAAACTTATTAATAGTAACATTAAGGACAATCAGGCTGCTGGATGCATACTTGATATTCAGTTACAGAAGATTATAGGTTCGCAGAAGTCTGATGTATATGAACTTAACAGTGCAATTAATATTAAGGTTAAGTTAAATTCAGACCTTATTAATAAAGATTCTTCAAAGACAAGGAAGTATAGTGTAATAAGAATTCATAATGGGGTATCAGATATTCTTAGTGCCACATTTGATGAAGCAACAGGAGAACTTACATTTGCAACTGATAGATTCTCAACATATATTGTAGTCTATGAGGATGTTGCTAATTCTAATACAGAGGATAAGAGCAATGTATCAGGAAATGGCAGTGCGGCAGATAATAATGATGTGGCAGAAGACAGTGCTGCAACAGCAGATGATAGTGCTGCAACAGCTGATACTCTCTCAGTTACAAGAACAATAATTCTTCTTGCAGTTCTTATGATTAGTGCAGGTGTTATATGTCTTACATTATATAGAAGAAAAGAAAATGCTTAGAATTATATACTTAATAATATAAGCGGATAATATAAGTTAATAGTATAGGCTAATAGTATAAGTAAATAATATAAGCAGATAATAAAATGGCAGTCACATAAAGTGATACAGCATACTTTCTGGTATATCCAGCGGAGGAGTGTAATCACGGTGGCTGCCTTTTTATGTAATAGGAAATTCTATAATTATTAAAAAATGTAAAAATAAGTTGAATTATGTAGAAAATAAGATTATATTAATATAAGGCAATTTTCGATATGAAGTTTGCAGGAAAACGGCGCAAGCCTGCCGAAGGAGTAACACTCTCAGGTGCCAGCATCTGCTGGCGCAACTGTAAATGGATCGACTCTCTGGAGAGTTCTGGATAAACACAGAGGCCGAAGGTGCAACATATAGTTCTTTATAAGCAGTTAATAATGTGATTATAAGACAACATTATTAATAACAACATTGTGACTTCTTATAAAGTGGGTATATGAATCTCTCAGGCAAAAGGACAGAGAAGGCATAAAGTATAATATAACTTGTTATATGATAAGTTGTATATTCTAAAATGTTATTTCTGCTTTTATATTTATTCAGACAATATTGTCTATAATTCCAATGCATTAAGTAAAAGTCTGCATATTAGCAAAGTATTTAGTAATGTACGGCATTTGCGGTGTTGGGACAGTATAGGCTTGTACTATGCTGTAGTTTAGATATGAAAGGTAGAAAGTACAATGTGGAATTCAATTAATCAGATTCTTGCGAACATTGATAATTTCGTATGGGGTGTGCCGCTTATGGTAATTATCCTTTTTGGCGGAATATTATTGACAGTTCGTCTTGGTTTATTACAGCTCAGAAAGCTCCCTTTAGCATTAAAATGGATGGTTAAAAATGAAGAAGAGGCCGAAGGCGAAATTACAAGTTTTGCCGCATTATGTACAGCTTTAAGTGCAACTATTGGTACTGGTAATATCGTTGGTGTTGCAACAGCAGTCTGTGCAGGTGGTCCGGGTGCATTATTCTGGATGGTTATAACAGCATTTTTCGGAATGGCAACTAAGTATTCAGAAGGTCTTCTTGCTGTTAAATACAGAGTTATAGGAGAAGACGGACACAGTCTTGGCGGACCATTCTATTATATAGAGCAGGGAATGGGCAAGAACTGGAAATGGCTTGCTAAGTTATTTGCATTTTTTGGTGTATGTGTTGGACTTTTTGGTATTGGTACATTTAGTCAGGTAAATGGTATTTCAAGTGCCGTTAATGGTTTTTTCGATGCGAATAATGAGCATTGTGTTAATATTCCATTTCTTGGCGAGTACTCATGGTCAGTAGTAATCGCTTCACTTATTCTTGCAGTCTGTGTTGCACTTGTGCTTATAGGCGGTGTTAAGAGAATCGCAAGCGTAAGTCAGGTTGTAGTGCCATTTATGGCAATTATATATGTATTATTTGTTGCAGTTCTTGTAATAGCTAATATTACTAAAGTTCCTGCGGCATTTAAGATTATTGTTCAGGCTGCATTTTCTCCTAGGGCAATCACTGGCGGAGCAGTCGGAAGTATGCTTGTTGCTATGCAGAAGGGTGTGGCACGAGGCATTTTTTCTAATGAGGCTGGTCTTGGTAGTGCACCTATAGCTGCGGCTGCTGCACAGACTAATGAACCTGTAAGACAGGGACTTGTAAGTATGACAGGTACATTTATTGATACAATTGTAATATGTACTCTTACAGGGCTTTCAATTGTAATTACAGGTGCCTGGCAGGTTGAAGGCCTTGAGGGTGTAGCAGTTACTACATATGCATTCCAGAATGGACTTCCATTCCCGGCACAGGTATCTTCTTTTGTGCTTATGCTCTGTCTTGTATTCTTTGCATTTACAACAATTCTTGGCTGGGACTATTACAGCGAAAGATGTCTTGAATATCTTAGCGGTGGTAATATGAAGCACGTTAAAATATACCGCTGGATATACATATTAGCAGTATTTATCGGACCTTATATGACAGTAAGTGCGGTATGGACAATTGCTGATATATTTAACGGACTTATGGCACTGCCTAATATGATTGCGTTATTCGCATTGAGCGGAGTTGTAGTTAAGGAAACTAAGAGCTTCTTTGAAAGACATAATAATGAAAAGCTTTAATTTATAAATATTGTAGATATCCAAGAGTTCTTTAAAATAAAGCATTGAGCGGAAAAACTATAAAATAAAGCATGTTTAAATGAAAATAATGGACTTATAAAATAATGGCAATATCTCCTGTCCTTAAGTGGCGCGGAGGTATTGCCATTATTTGGTATATTAATCCGGTGTATTGACAAAAAATGATATGTTCATATATACTTATCAAAGTTAGCTGTGATTAACTAGGGTTAGTCACTACAAGACAATAAGAAAGGACATCGAAACATTAATGAAGAATATCATTAAATCCCCAATTAAACTTTTATGGCTTATGATAGGAATTGTGTCAATGGTACTCGGTGCAATAGGTGTCGTACTTCCAGTATTGCCAACAACGCCATTTTTATTATTAGCATCTTTCTGCTTTGCCAAAGGCTCTGACAGATTTCATAAGTGGTTTATTGGAACAAAGCTTTACAAAAAACATCTTGAAAGCTTCGTTACCAGTCGTTCAATGACATTAAAGACTAAGTTGTGCATACTTCTGCCAGCATCAGCAATGCTTATATTGGCAATGTTTGCAATGTCTAATATATATGGGCGTGTATTTATTGTATTTTTGATAATATTCAAGTACATATATTTCTTTACAAGAATTGAAACAGTTAAGGCGTAAGCTTATGCCTGTTAGTTAATTATAGGCTTGGAAAATGTTTTCACGAGTTCTACAAGCATATCAACAGTTTTGTCCATACCTTCGATGGTTATGTGTTCGTAAGGACCGTGGTAGGCGTGTCCGCCAGTGCCAAGGTTAGGGCAGGGAAGTCCCATATAACTTAACATACAGCCGTCAGTGCCACCTCTTATTGGAAGTATAAGGGGTGGTATATTAGTATTCTTGCAGGCTTTCACAGCATTTTCTATAAGAAACATACATTTTTTGATAATCTCAGCCATATTGCGGTACTGGTCAGTGATAGTGAGCTGTACAGTTCCAGCACCCCATTTTTCATTCATAATCTTTTCAATGTGGCACAGTGTGGCTTTCTTTGCTTCAAATAATGAAGCATCGTGGTCACGGATTATATAATTAAGGTGTGCTTCTGCAACATCACCAGACATACTTATAAGATGATAGAAGCCTTCGTAATTCTCCGTTTCCCTTGGTATCTCCATAGCCGGCAGGCAATTATTAATTTCCATAGCTACTAAGGAAGCGTTAATCATAGTATCCTTAGATGAGCCGGGGTGGACATTAAAACCTTTCACAACATATTCAGCTTTGGCGGCATTGAAATTCTCGTACTGTATCTCACCCTCAGTATCGCCATCAACAGTGTATGCGTAATCAGCTCCGAAGCGTTCAACGTCAAAATTTTCAGTACCCATACCAATCTCTTCATCAGGCGTAAATGCTACGCAAATTGCAGGGTGTTCAATATTATTAGCAGTGATATATTCAATCATAGTAAGAATTTCAGCAATTCCAGCCTTATCATCTGCACCAAGAATAGTTGTTCCATCAGAAGTTATAAGAGTTCTGCCCTTTAAAGAAGCAAGATGTGGAAAAGTATCAGGACTTAGTATAAGTCCGCTGTTACCAAGCACTAAGTCCCCACCATCATAATCAGGAGTCACAACAGGATTGATATCACCATTGCAATAATCAGACACAGTATCCATATGGGCAATAAAACCAATTGAAGGAAGCTTCTCAAGCCCCTTAGTTGCAGGCAGTCTGCCATAAAGATAACAATGTTTATCAAGCTTAACATCACTAAGTCCAAGCTCAGTCATCTCGTCTTTAAGAAGCCCAGCCAGCTTAAACTGACACTCAGAAGAAGGTGACTTTCCACTTTCTTCATCACTAGGAGTTCTGACAACAACATACTTTAATAATCTTTCATAAGCTTTCATAACAAATCCTCATTTCTGTATATATTATAATATTCCCCGTCCTCATAAAATTAAAACCATAACCTAACATAATTCCCTCATATAATATAACACAACCCACAAAATTATGTTAAAATAAATCAGAGGTTAATAGACTAATAGATTAGGAGAAATACTATGAACAACATTAAAAAACTTTCCACTGCTGGTGTCCTATGTGCAGTCGCAGTAGCTGGAAGCCTGATTTCATTTCCGGTATTTGGAAGTAAATGTGCACCAGTACAACATATGGTTAATATATTCTGTGCCGTCCTTTTAGGACCCGGATACGGCGTAATGGCTGCATTTGTTGCCTCACTTATAAGAAATCTGCTTGGAATGGGAAGCCTTATGGCATTTCTGGGAAGTATGTTCGGTGCATTGATATGCGGTATTGTATACAAAAAGACCCATAATATTATTGCAACAATGATAGGAGAAGTAGCAGGAACATCAATACTTGGTGGTTTATGTGCATATCCGGTTGCAATATTCCTTATGGGAAAAAGTGCCGCAGGAATAGCATTTTATGCGTATATAATTCCATTTTTTATATCAACTGCCATGGGTGCGGTCATATCTGGAATAATAGTATTCAGCATAAAAAAGGCAGGCTTGTTAGTTAAGATTCAGGACAATCTTGCAGGATAGACAATTCAATATGCAAAATCGATAGGCATATATAGGAGAATACAAGCTATTATAAGCAATGATAAAAGACGTTGTAATATTCAATACAGTGATAATCATATATGGAAAAAGACAAGCTTTCTGTATAGAAAAGAGGGTTTTAGTGAATGTTTGAAAATATAATAAAAAATGTGCATAACAGACATCCGCTTATCCACTGCATAACGAACTATGTGAGCATTAATGATTGTGCCAATATAGTGCTTGCATGCGGTGGTGCACCTATAATGGCGGAGGATATTAATGAGGTGAGCCAGATAACATCAATATGCCAGGGACTTGATATTAATATCGGGATGCTTAATGATAATAAATTATCATCAATGCTTAAAGCAGGTGCTACAGCCAATGAACTTGGAATACCAGTAATACTTGACCCTGTTGGTGCTGGTTCATCAGATTACAGAATTAAAGCTGTCCAAAATCTTATGTCCAATGTACAGTTTGGTGTTATAAGAGGAAATGTATCCGAGATAAAAGCGATAGCCGCAAAGCAGGGAATTCATAATATAGCAGCTGGAGTATATGAAACTATGCAGAAAAATAAGTCTGCTATGGGTGTTGAGGCGGGGATTGCCGATAAAATTACAGATGATAATATAAAAGAAATGGCAGATTTTATTAATAAGCTGTCCCAAAAGACAGGTGCTGTGATTGCGGTTACAGGCGGAATTGATATGGTTGCTGATGAGAACCGCGTATATGCAATAAGGAATGGTCATAAGATGATGAGCCTTGTTACCGGTGCCGGTTGTCAGCTGTCAGCTCTTACATCAGCATATGTAGCAGCGGATAAAGAGCATATATTAGAAAGTGTATGTGCAGCTGTTAGCGTAATGGGAATAAGCGGAGAGCTTGCATACCGCAGAATGGCAGAAGTGGATGGCAATGCAAGCTACAGGAATTATATAATTGATGCTGTATACAATATGACAGACGAAACTTTGAAAGAATTGGGAAGAATAGAGCGTATATAGTGTGTAAAAATATGAAATATATACAAGATATGTGAAAACATGGTGTATATAAATGATACAGATATATATCGTGACAATGCATAGGTATATAATATTTGATAGCAGAGGAATAATATATGAGCAGTTATTTTTATTTTACAAGACACGGACAGACTATATGGAATGTAGAGAATAAAATATGTGGTGCGACAGACATTGCACTTACAGAGCTTGGACATAAGCAGGCAATAGAATTAGGTGAGTGTATCAAAATGGGAAATATACATATTGATGAGATATTATATTCTCCACTTATAAGAGCGGCTGACACAGCAAAGCATATATCAGAAACCGCTGGCATACCGTGCAGAATGGAAATACGGTTAAAGGAGCAGAATTTTGGAAGATACGAGTCTACACCAAGAGATGGCAGGGAATTTGCTGCGGCTAAGATGAACTTTGTTGATGATTTTGACGGCGGAGAGACAATGCTTCATCTGAGTCAGAGGATATATAATCTTATAGATGATATAAGAAATGACAATTCTGATAAAATATATCTTCTAGTTGCGCATAATGGTATTTCGAGGATTGTCGAGTCATATTTCAGAAATATGAGCAATGATGAGTTTTCAGGCTTTGGAATTAAGAACTGTGAACTTAAAAAGTATGAATTTAAAGATAAAAATGCTTAGAAAATGCGTAGAAGGTGTGTGTAAAGGAGTAACAATATATGGATTATAAGCTTCTTATTGATACAGCGGCTCTTGCGGGTATGATTATGTTAGAAAATGGAGCAGAGATATACAGGGTTGAGGAAACAATCGATTATATGCTTAAAACGTCAGGTTTAAAGACTACACAGGCATTTGTTGTATCAACGGGATTTATGATTTCTTTAGATGATCCGTCAATAGATGCACTGACAGTTGTCAGGAGAGTGGACAGAGGGGCAACCAACCTTAATATGATAGCTCAGGTCAATGACATATCAAGAAAGTTTTATAAAGGAATAATATCATTAGAGGAGGCATTTTCGCAGTTAAAGCATTTAAAGAAGAATCAGTATCCGTGGTGGTTAAAGGATATATGCACAGTATTCGTTGGGCTTTTCTTTACGGGAATGTACGGCGGCAATGGCGTGGATATGCTGTTTACAGGGATAGTTGGCGTATTCTTGGCTATATGGTTACACGCCGCCGGCAGTATGAAGCTTAATTCCCTTATAAAAGACCTGACAGCTTCTATTATATTGTCAGTTGTGGCAAGGGTACTCATTCATCTTAATCCACTTGCCCATCTTGATTTAATAATAATAGGTTCGATAATGGTACTTGTTCCCGGGGCTGCAATAACCAACGCAATAAGAGATACTCTCCACGGCGACTACGCCTCTGGCAATGCCAATATCCTCCAAGCCTTCACCGAAGCCGCCCTAATAGCCCTGGGCGTCTACATAGGCCTGGTAATAATATCCTAAAAACGAGCCGCCGGTCCTTAGCCGGCAGCCCAAGCTGGCG
>ENA-OOZQ01000019-OOZQ01000019.1-human-gut-metagenome-genome-assembly--contig:-NODE-19-length-151500-cov-7.374017_pt1 | contig 151500 bp, 147 predicted proteins | sample MGYA00241188_ERZ501399 | MGnify/ENA primary metagenome ERZ501399 (study PRJEB25962, sample SAMEA2042658) | human gut metagenome | biome: human gut; feature: human-associated habitat; material: faeces... | reverse complement strand
AATTATAGACAAGCCCAAGCGTATTATGAGGAGCATGGTAATTTAAATATCACTCAAAGATTTGGTAGTTTAGGCAGATGGATTGCCGATCAAAGAACAAACTACAAGAAGCAAAAATTGTCAGAGGAGCGAGTAGATGCATTAAATACGATTGGAATGATATGGGAACCAAGAAAGAATAAAGAACAGATTGAAGCAATTTGCGCTAGTCATGGAATTACATTAGATAAAAAGTCACCATTATATAAGAAATCTGCTACTGAATTACGCTGTAAAATGGCTTATTTAGAGAGTATTGATGTTCCTGTCTTTGAACAAGATGGCGAAAGTCAAAAATTGAATCCAATTTTCTTTATGTCAGATGCTGATATGCAAGAAAAATTTCATGTATCGATGTCTGATTTGGTTCACGTGTATGGAAAACAAGAAGGTGTAACGAAATGATAATTGATCAGTATTTAGATTTTGTGAAACAAGAGTTAATTCGTGAAGTGTATGATGAAGAGTTTTTAAGAAGTATCGATTCGGAAAACTTTTTAGAAGTATATCGGATTTTTGAAAAGTATGGGTTTTATTTTATTGATGATATCATCTTGAATGATTTAGAACTATTTGTAGAAAATCCTTCTAAAATTGAGTCAGGTGTTTTAAAATTAAAAGAAGAACTTGGACCTGATTTTGTGAAAAAAATTGGTATCGATATGCGGTACTTAGAACAGTTATATGATGAAAATTAAGTTGTTAAAAACTTTTATAGGAAAACTATAGAAGTTTTTTCTTTTTAGACATATCTTTTCTCTTTGTGGGATAGACTAATACTGGTGATAGATTTTGAAAATTAATTTTAAAAAGTTATTTCTCTACATTGTAATTACTGCTTTAATTGGATCTTTGTTTACATTCTTCTCGATGGATGGAATGGAGGCTTTTCAGACGGTTGTAAACAAACCTAGTTTTACACCGCCAGGAATTGTCTTTGGAATTGCTTGGACGATTCTTTACATTTTGATGGCAATTTCTTGGTATATGGTAGATTCTTGTAAGCCTTGCGTCATTGTTTACTTTATTCAATTAATTGTAAATTCTTTGTGGTCGTTTATTTTCTTCGGTTGGGGCAATTATTTTGTTGCTCTTCTATGGACGATTTTGTTATTAGGTCTTATCGTGTATATGATACTTGTCTTTTATAAAGAAAAACCAGCTGCTGCCTATTTGCAAATTCCATACTTGTTGTGGACAATATTTGCTACGATTTTAACGTATGGAGTTTTCTCTTTAAATTAAGTGTCAATTGACAATAACTTGACAACTACCTTTTGGTAGTTTTCTTTTGGAAAAATATTTCATTCTAATGTATTTTGGTATATAATCATAGTAACAATAATAGTAGCAGGAGGAGCATGGATCATTATGAAACTGAAAAACACGTTATCTAGAAGAGAACTTTATTTGATAGATGCTTATTTTAGGGCAGCAAACTATGTTAGTGTGGGTGAGTTGTATTTATTAGATAATCCACTTCTTAGAAGACCTTTGGAATTATCTGATGTGAAATCTAAATTAGTAGGTCATTGGGGAACGGTTCCTGGTCAAAACTTTATTTACGTTCACTTAAATCGGGTCATAAAGAAGTACGATTTGGATATGATTTACATTTCAGGACCTGGACATGGTGGCAATAGTGTTGTTGCCAATACCTACTTGGAAGGTAGTTACAGTGAGATATATCCTTCGATTACTTACGACGAAAAAGGACTTCAAAAACTCATGAAGCAGTTTAGTTTTCCAGGTGGTGTTTCTTCTCATGCAGCTCCTGAAACTCCAGGTTCCATTCATGAAGGAGGAGAATTAGGATACAGTCTCAGTCATGCCTTTGGTGCGATTTTAGATAATCCAACTTTGATTGCAGCTTGCGTCATTGGAGATGGCGAAGCAGAAACGGGTCCATTGGCCACTTCTTGGCAACTGAATAAATTTATCAATCCCAAACATGATGGGGCAGTCTTACCAATTTTGCACTTAAACGGGTATAAAATTGCTAATCCGACGGTTTTGGCTAGAATTCCAAAGAGTGAACTTACCATGTATTTAAAAGGTTGTGGTTGGGATCCTATCTTTGTATCTGGAAGTGATCCAATGAAAATGCACGAAGCAATGGCAACGGCGATGGATGAGGTCATTTCTAGAATTTTAGAAATTCAAGAAGAGGCACGTAGTGGGAAAGAGGTATCCAGTACTTATCACTGGCCAATGATTGTACTTAGAACACCAAAAGGATGGACTGGTCCAGAAGAAGTAGATGGTTTACCGATTGAAGGAACGTTCCGAGCTCATCAAATTCCTTTGATTATCGATGAAGATCATAAAGAGAATTTGCACTTGCTAGAAGAATGGCTTCGCAGTTATCATTCAGAAGAATTATTTGATGAAAATGGAACGCTTTATAGAGAAATTCGGGAAATGGCTCCGGATAAACGTCATTGCATGGGATTAAATCGTCATGCTAACGGTGGACTTTTGTTAAAGCCACTGATTGTTCCAGACTTTAAAAAGTATGGAGTTGATGTTCCAAAACCAGGAACGGTTACGGCTTCTGACACGCGAGTTCTTTCTTCTTATGTTCGCGATGTTATCGTAAAAAATCCTCGTAACTTCCGGGTATTTGGACCTGATGAAGCACTTAGTAATCGTTTGAACGACATGTTTCAAAAAACATCTAGACAATGGGAGGCACCAATTCTTCCTACCGATGAGTATTTAGCACCAGCTGGTCGTGTCATGGATTCTTATTTATCTGAACACGTTTGCGAAGGGGCTTTGGAAGGTTACTTATTAACGGGTCGTTACGGTTTCTTTGATAGTTATGAAGCATTCGCTCGTATTGTCGATTCGATGGCTAGTCAGCATGCCAAATGGTTAAAGGTAACGAAAGAACTTTCTTGGCGCAAACCGATTGCCAGTTTGAACTTTTTATTAACATCGCACGTTTGGCAACAGGATCACAATGGATATACGCATCAAGATCCGGGATTTTTAAATCATTTGGTGACGAAAAAAGCAGATATTGTTCGCATGTATTTACCACCGGATGCTAATTGTTTACTTTCTTGTTTTGATCATTGCATTCAATCTAAAAACTATATCAACGTCATCGTTGCTAGTAAACACTTGTCTTATCAATGGTTGTCTATGAATGAAGCAGTGAAACATTGTAAAAAGGGAATTGGTATTTGGAAATTTGCAAGTAATGATGAAGGAAAACCAGATATTGTCATGGCTTGTTGTGGTGATACACCGACTCTTGAAACATTGGCTGCTGTCACAATTTTAAGAAGAAATTATCCAAATTTAAAAGTACGTGTCGTCAATGTTGTCGATTTGATGAAATTGGAATCTGATATTTCTCATCCGCATGGATTAAGTGATGATGAGTGGGAAGAATTGTTCCCTTTGAAAGTTCCTGTCATCTTTGCGTTCCACGGTTATCCATCTTTGATTCATCAGTTAATTTATAAACGGAAAAATGATCAGAATTTCCATGTTCATGGTTACAAAGAAGAAGGAACGATTACAACGGCATTCGATATGCGTGTTCAAAATCATTTGGATCGTTATCACTTGGTCATGGATGCTCTTCGTTATTTACCAAAATTAAAAAATGTCGATAGTTTGGTAAGTTATTGTAATTTAAAATTGTTTGAACATTCTAACTATATTCGAAAATATGGAAAAGATCTGCCAGATGTTACGAACTGGTCTTTTCCTGAAGCAATGAAGAATCTAGAATCCTAGATTCTTTTTGTTTTCAAATTTTAGTTTTCATGTTAGAATGAAAATATCATAGTAGGAGTTATATATGGAAAAAGAGAGTAAGATGGAAGGCAAGAGAAACAACAAGATTTTAATTGTTTTTCTTGTCATTATGGTAGTGATTGTTTTAGGGTTAGTAGGTTACATTGTTTGGGATAAAGTACTGAGAGATGTTGCGGAAGAAGAACCACCAGTTTCTACAATAGAGCCAACACCGACAATTGATGTTACACCTGATATGACACCAAGTCCTGAAGAGGAAGAGGTAGAGATTTCTTTGGAACTCGCTGAACAACTTTATAATATGATTTATGATTGGGAAGAATGTGGCAGTGGTTTATTTGAGTACTATCAATACGATAAAATTTTAGCAAATGATTTTTCGAATGAGTATAAAAATCATATTGTTAAGATGAACTTGTATTCTTCTAATTATAAAGATGGGACAACTAGTAATGGAGATCCTATTTATACGCTTACTACAATCATGAATGTCAAAAACCGTGTTTTGGGATTCGATACTTCTTTTGAATTAATTGCCTCTTCTGGTTGTAAGAATTTAAACTCAATTGGAGATAATCAATATACTTTGGATTATTCATGTGGTGGTAGAATGTGTAGTCCATCAGTTCGAACGAAATTTGAACGCACTATTCAAAAGGGTGATAAAATTTATTTGACTCAACTTGTTTTATTTGAACAGTCAGAAAATTTAGAATCTGGTTATACTTCTTTTTATTATCAGGATTACAATCATTCAAATTTAATAGCAACGGAAGAGTTTGCTGATTTTGATGATTATTTAGTAAAGTATGATCAATTTGATTGGAGCAAATATGAAAATAATGCCGGAATTTATCAATATACTTTCCAAACAAATACAGATGGAACTTACACGTTTTTGCAACTAGAAAGATTAAGATAAATTATAGTAGGAGTTATATATGGAAAAAGAGAGTAAAGTGGAAGGCAAGAGAAAGAATAGGATTTTAATTGTTTTTCTTGTCATTATGGTAGTGATTGTTTTAGGGTTAGTAGGTTACATTGTTTGGGATAAAGTACTGAGAGATGTTGCGGAAGAAGAACCACCAGTTTCTACAATAGAGCCAACACCGACAATTGATGTTACACCTGATATGACACCAAGTCCTGAAGAGGAAGAGGTAGAAGTTTCTTTGGAACTTGCTGATGAATTAATCGATATGATTTATGATGATATAAATTGTGGTTCTGAATTATTCTCATATTATCGTTGTGATTTAGTTACATCTGATACATTTTCAGATTACTTTAAAAGTGTTATTATTGCACAGTATTTATATAATAGAGATTCAGAAGAAATTATGAATGGAACAAAAGATCCAGTTTATTCTGCAGAAGAAATTTATGCGGTGAAAGATCAAATTTTTGGTAGTAATGCATCTTATGATATTGTATTAACCAATGGTTGTGGTGAATTTAAAACGATAGAAAATGGAAATTATCGTATTTCCACGGAATGTGGTAATATGTGTGATGCTACTGTAATTACGAATAATACGAAAGCAGTTCAAAAAGGAGATAAAATCTATATTACTCAAGATGCGGTATTTTTTTACTCATGGACAAATAGTGACGAAAGTATGACAGCATGGTATTATCCAGATTATAATCATTCGACTATACTATATCAAAAAGAATTTCGTGATTCTGAAGATTATATGTTAAATGTTCATACATTTGATTGGAATCAGTATGCAAATCAGACTTCTGTATATCAATATACTTTTCAAGTAAATAATGACGGAACTTACACATTTGTGCAACTAGAAAGAATCCGTTAAGAATCTAGAATCCTAGGTTCTTTTTCTTTTCTAAATTCCTGCCTTATGATATAATATGGTCGTATGTACTTTACTAGTTGCATAAAATCTAGTGAGGTTCATTGACTTTTTTTTGTGTTTTGATTATAATAGCCCTTACAAAAAGGGTAAATGTGTATAGAAAGGATGAGGGAGTATGGCTAAGAAAGGAACGAAGTCTACAAAAAAGAAAAGTGCATATTCAAAAAAGAAGACTTCTACTTCATCTACTACTAAGAATAGAAGTACGACAGGAATGCCAAAAAAGTCTGTTGTTGCATCTACAAATAAACAGACATCGACTACGAAAAAGCAAACGACTAAGAAAGTTGTTTCAAAAGTAGAAAATACAAAGCCACAATTATCTTCTATTTATACGAAAAATGAGCAAAAAAATGATTCGTTAGAAGATATCTTGTTAGATAAGTTGTTTAACTATCATGAAAAGCCAAAGAAAGCTACAACTAGTAAAAAGGTGGCAAAGAAAGATAATAAATCCACTTCTAAAAAAACAGCTTCAACGAAACAGACAGCTAAGAAAGAAGTTCCAAAAGAACAGACGGTCGATAAAAAGAAAAAAGAAAAGACTAAAGTAGAAGAGAAGAGTTTAGAAAAAGTTGTTCCTGAAACTCCTTCTACTAATGTAACACCTGTTGAACAACCTACAGTTGTCTCTTCAGAAGTACCGGATTCTCCAAAAGAAGCAAAAAGTAATATTGCCGTTCGTATTTTGTTTTTTGGATTTTGTTTTATCGTCATTGTAGTGTTTATTTTATTTTTGAACTTAAATCATATTGGCGATGCCGTATCAGAAGTTGTACCACAATCTGATTTGACTGTTAGTTATGACGTTTCTGCAATTGATCCAGAGACTTCCAATGTAACCATTACGATTCATGCTAGTAGTGATGTCGGTTTGAAACGTATTTTATTACCGAATCAAAAAGTGAAATATTTGACGAATGAAACGGATGTTTCCGTTCAATATATGGTTAATGCGAATGGAACTTATACGTTCTCAGTTAGTGATATGAGTAATTCGGTTTCCAAAGTAGAAGTTGTCGTCAACTCTTATACATAGAAAGTAATTAAAAAGACCTTTTGAAAAGGTCTTTTCTATTGTGTTTTTCCTTTCATGAAAATTTCTACTAGTTCATCACTTTTACTGGTTCGTATGGCAGTTCCCCAAGTGCCAAAACCGGATGAAATAATTAGGTGATAATCGCCATCTTTTTTAAATCCGGATTGAACGAATAAGTTTCCTGGGAATAGTTGACCGGCATGCGTATGTCCGGCGACTTGTAAATCGACTCCTAAGTTTTTGGCTTGTCCTTCATCTTCAGGACGATGGTCAAATAAGATGATTGGATAATCGTGATCGATTCCTGTCATTAATTCATCTAATGATAATCGTGCGTGATCTTTATCTTTTCTTCCTACTAAGTAGAAGGAGTCATCTATCATTAACACTTCGTCTTCTAACGTTCTGATGTTGTTTTCGTTAAATTTTTTTCTTGATTCATCGTTTAGTAAATCGTGATTTCCTTCTACATAATAAGTTCCGTATGTCGTATCAGCAGTTCCTAAGTTTTCATAAGCACACGTTTTGTATTCTTCTTTGGTGGATTCGTCAAATAAGTCGCCATCGATTAAAAAGATGTCGGCATTTGCTTTATTTACTTGGTCTACGATGTAGTCAATCGTGTTGCAATTGGATCCAGTTCCTAAGTGAAGGTCAGATAGTAACATAATCGTAAGACCATTATTTTTGATTTCTTTATTTACTGAAATGGTGTAATTCGTAATGACTGGGCTTTTTGCTTTATATACTCCGTATAATGTGTATGTGGTTGCTAGTAAAATAAATGTTACTCCGCCCATCGAGATACGTTTGATGAATTTGATTAATGATTTGGCATTTGCTTTTTTGGCTATCCAAATTGTTAAGTCGTATATTAAGTAGAACATCACGGTGTATAAAAAAATGACTGCGGCTGGGGTTAATAAACATACATTGATGGTAAAAAATACTAAGATGATTGACCAAAAGATAAATTTTTTGCGGGTACTACTATCTTTCAAATGAAAGCTTGCTCCCAGTTTGCTCCCTAAATACCATCCGCCTAAAAGAGTGGGTGGAATAAAGAGTAGGTAATGAATTAGACGCATACTCTTCCTCCTATCATTGAATTCATTATAAACGTGTTTGAAAAATAATGCAATCGTGTTCGAAAGATGTTATAATACAAGAAGTAAAAGAGGTGTCAATTATGCGAAGTGTTTTTATTACTGGCGCGACAAAGGGAATTGGGTATGCAACAGCAAAAAAGTTTTTAGAAAACGGAGATTTCGTCTTTGTCAATTATTGCTCGGATGATGTGAGTGCTCATGTTGTTGAAGAAGAGTTTCAAGAGCGATTTCCCAACTCTTTTTTGTTTATTAAAGGGGATGTGAGTAAAGAAAGTGATGTCGTTCGCATGAGTGACATCGTACAAAAAAAAGTAGAACACTTGGACGTTTTGGTGAACAATGCAGGAATTGCCATCGATACCACTTATGAAGATAAGACGGTGGCTAACTTTCAAAAGACTTTAAATGTCAATTTGATCGGACCGTTTTTGGTTTCCAAGTATTTTGCACCATTGATGGAAGTAGGGTCTATTATTAATGTGAGCTCAACGAATGGAATTAATACTAATTATATTGAAAGTTTGGATTACGATGCATCGAAAGCAGGACTCATTTCGTTAACGAAAAATTTGTCTTTGCAATATGCCCCGCGTATTCGGGTGAATGCGGTTGCACCGGGTTGGGTACTCACACCGATGAATCAAAATTTAGATTCGGAGTTTATCGAAGAAGAATGTAAGAAAACGTCTTTGGGACGGTTTGCAGAACCAATGGAAATTGCTAACGTTATTTTCTTTTTAGCAAGTAGCGAAGCATCTTTTATGACAGGTTCTGTCGTAGTAGTAGATGGAGGTTATCATGGATAATAAAATAAAAGAAATTGAAAGTAAATTAATGCCAATTTTTGAAAGTATCGATGAAAGATGTTACCGTAACAGTGAGAAAGTATTGAATGCTTTCCGTGAAGAGAGAGTATCACAAAGTGATTTTAACTCTACGACTGGATACGGTTACGATGATGTTGGAAGAGATAAGATCGAACGTGTTTTTGCTCGTGTTTTAGGTAGTGAAGATGCTTTGGTACGAAATCAGTTTATTTCTGGAACTCATGCTCTTACCGTTACGTTATTTGGACTTTTACGTCCAGGGGATACGTTGTTATCGATTTGTGGAAAACCGTACGATACGTTGGATGAAGTAATCGGTATTATCGAAAATCCAAGTTCTTTAATTTCTTGGGGTATTCATTATGATCAGATCGATTTAGTTGATGATGATTTTGATATTCCTAGTATTCAAGAGTATTTGAAATCTCATAAAGTAAAAGTAATCGAAATTCAACGTTCTAAGGGATATTCTACTAGAAAGAGTTTGACAATCGATAAAGTAGAACGTGTCGTTAAAGCCATTCGAGAAGTCGACCGAGAAGTAACGATTATGGTAGATAACTGTTATTGTGAATTTGTAAGTGATAAGGAACCGACAGAAGTTGGTGTTGACATCATGGTCGGATCTTTAATTAAAAACTTAGGTGGCGGACTTGCTCCAAATGGTGCATACGTTGCAGGTAGGGCTGATTTGGTAGAGTTGGTTGCAGAACGATTGACTGCTCCTGGTGAGGGAAAGGATGTTGGCCCTTCTTTAGGTATCAATCGTACTTTGTTACAAGGACTTTTCTTTGCACCAAGTGTCGTTGCTAGCAGTTTGAAGACAGGTGTTCTTACGAGTGCTTTGATGGCTGATCTTGGTTATGATGTAGAACCAAAGGCGAGTGACGAACGTGCCGATATCGTACAAAATATCATTTTCCACAACCGTGAAGATATGGTCCGTTATTGTGAGATTATTCAAAAGTATTCGCCGATTGATTCTGATGTCTCACCAGTTCCATGTAGCACGCCAGGATATTTAGATCCGATTATTATGGCGGCCGGAACATTTACACAGGGTTCTTCGATTGAACTATCTTGTGATGGTCCGTTACGTGAACCGTTTATTGCTTATCAACAAGGTGGACTTACTTACGAGTATGGAAAACTTGCAATTTCTAAAATATATGAAGAATTAGGAAAGAAATCATCTTGAAAAAGAGTAGAAAATCGTGTAAGATATATAGTATAGAATAAAATAGAGGGTGAACGTTATGAGTGATACAGAAATTTATAAAAAATTACGGATATCTGGTTCTAAGAGAATCGAATTTATTCGGTCGTTATCAGGAAAAGATTTAGATCGTGCTTATGAAATTAATAAAGAGATGTTTCAAGCAGCAATGGATGGTTTGATTGGTGATGTCGATAAAAAGTATCGTTATGGGGAAGATAATCAAATTCCTAGTAACGATGTTCCAGTTGCTGAGTTCATGCATCGGATGAACGATATGAATTTGGATTTTGTTGTTTCTGATACACCTAAGCCGGAAGAGAAAAAATCATCTGCTGTCGTTGAAGTTTATCCTCAAACGGAAGAAGTAGAATATCATCTAGAGCCTGCTAAAGTAAGTAATATCGATACTCCTCAAATGGAAGACTCTAGGATGAATGAAGATGGTGTTTTGTTTCGAGTTACGGATGTGACACCTTCTGATGATGCTTTGAATAAACTTCGTAATGATGCTAAGATGATTGGTGCCAATGCTGGTTTGAAACCGATGCCTAAAATTGGAATTGAAATTAAGTAACTTTGTTTACTTAATTTTTTTTGGCCTTCTTTACTTCGTTTTATCATTTTGATATACTACATTTTAAGGGATGATAATATGATTTATTTAGATTATTCTGCTACAACACCAACGGATTCTGATGTGTTGGATACGTTTGTGAAGGCAAGTAAATACATAGGAAATGCGAACTCTTTGCATCGTTTGGGTAGTGAGTCAAAACAGCTGATTGATGCTTCTATTGCACAGATTGCCAACTTACTTCACGTTCGTCCATCCGAAGTAATTTTTACTTCTGGAGCGAGTGAATCGAACAATACTGCAATCAAAGGAATCTGTCTTAAATACTCGAATCGAGGAAAGACGATTCTTACGACGAGGTTAGAGCACTCTAGTATTTTAGAACCGATTCGTTATTTGGTCGAACAGTTTGGATTTCAGGTTCAGTATTTGGATTTGGATGCCGATGGTGTCATAGATCTTTCTTCTTTAAAAGAAAAGTTAAATGATGACGTTTTATTAGTAAGTGTTGCATCTGTCAGTAGTGAACTTGGAATTTCTCAACCGATTAGCGAAATGGCTTCCCTCATTAAAGAGTATCCGAAGTGTTTCTTTCACGTCGATATGACACAAAGTATCGGTAAGGAGAATGTTTCCTTTGACGGTATCGATTTGGCATCTTTTTCTGCCCATAAGTTTTATGGGGTGAAGGGAATCGGGTGTTTGATTAAGAAGGAATCCGTTTCTTTAACACCTTTAATTCATGGTGGAAAGAGTACAACTGTGTATCGTTCTGGAACTCCTGCTACAGCACTGATTGCTAGTCTTGCCAAAGCGCTTCGTCTTGCTTATGAAAATTTTCCAGAAAAATTAGAGAAAATCCGTAGTTTACATGATTATTTAATCTCTTGTTTGAGAGAAATTCCAGAAGTTCATTTGAACAGTACTGCGGCATCCATTCCACAGATTGTCAATTTCAGTGTTTCTAATATCAAGTCTGAAACGTTACTACATGCTTTGGAAACTCACGAAATTTATATTTCTACTAAGACGGCATGTTCTTCGGATGTGGGTATCTCTGATAGTGTCTATGCCGTGACTGGTTCAAAAGAGTATGCTTTACACAGTTTACGTGTCAGTATTTCTCATTTGACGACGAAGGATGAATTAGAAGAATTTGTACGAGTGTTAAAGAAGTGCATTCGTGAATTATCTTTTCAGGTAGGTGAAGGAAATGCGTAGGATTTTATTACCAATTCTTTTTCTTTGCCTTTTTTTGATGCCATCTACTGTATTTGCAAACAATCCTGCTAAACTGTACTTTTTCTATAGTGATGCTTGTGCTCATTGTAAAGAGGCAAGTGTTTATCTAGAGACGATTCCTAGTCGTTATCCAGATGTGCAAGTTATTCGGTATGAAGTGAGTCATAATCAGGAAAACTATCAATTGATGATGGATGTCTTAGACCTTTTAGATATTTCTAGTCGCGGTACACCACTCATCGTTTTAGGAAGTAGGGGAACGGTTGGATTTAGTGACAGCATTCGTCTTACCATCGAAGAAAACATTCTATATGCTAGATACAATGAAGTTCGGGATGTCGTTGGAGAAATTCAAGGAACGAGTGAGTACTTCGAAGAACACATTTCAGAAACGGATGTTTTGATCGATTTACCATTTTGGAAAGGTGCGAATGCCAAGGGTGATAACATGGCTTTGATGACACTTGATTTAGGATTTTTCAGTGGCATTCAACCGGCAGTGTTGTTGACGACGATTGTTTTGTGTCTTTTATTTTTCGTGCTGTTTCATATGCCACAAATTTCTATGGTTCCGTTTTGGATTCCTTTTGTGATTTTCTTTTTGGCATTTTTGACAAATGGTAACATTTTGACATTTTCTAGTACTTCGTATATTGTTTTCTTCATTTTGTGTTTACTATGTGTTCTCTTTGCCATTCTTTGTTATCGGTTTCGAAATCATTCTTTTGTTTCTAAATACTTTTCTTTTTCATCCGTTTCAGTTCAGAAAGGTACAGCTATATTTTTAGCAACCTTTGCATGTTTCTTAGTTTGTCTATTTTTCTCTATGCGGACTGAGAACGTATTGATTTATCAAAGATTATTTATCTTTCGGTCGATTTCTGGTTTTTCTTCTTATTTGTATGCAATCTTATTTATGGTATCCTTTTTGATACCAAGCTTCGTTCTTTACATCTTTTTTTCATTTCTTGCCAAAAAGAAAAAACTAGTTCGCAAATGATTCTTATAGTATGATATAATTAGTTATGCTAGGATGGTGATGATATGCCTTATGTGGAGCATGTTCCAACAGTGGGAGAATTGATTTTGGAACCATTTTTTGGAAAAAAAGGGATTTACGATTTAAAGAAAATTGATAAAGAGACCGTTTTGAATATTTTGAAAAAGTTCGATATGGATTATGAAGGATACCAAGTAACTTCTAAGAGAAATGTTGGTATGCCTGTATTTGAAGCTTCTAAGGGAAATGACCATATTACAATTATGGGAAAAGAAGATATTACGGGTGCTGATCGTGAGATTAAGTTAACTGTCGTTGAAGAAAAGGGAAACGTCTTTAGTGAACGACAATATATCCGGGCTGGTATTCCTGGAAGATTTGGCGTTTATTTAAACAAGCTTACATATTTTGAAGATGGTATGGAGACGAGTCAAAGTAGAGAAGTGTATTCACCAAAAGAACTTACGTTTGAACAACCGATTGTCTTGATTGGAGATCGTAAAATTTATGCAAAAGATGTTCTTCAAAAAGTTGATCCAGCCAACTTGATTTTACACTTACCAGATACGAAACAGGTAATCAATCAAGTTGTCGGTGTACAGAGTGAGAAAAGTTTGCATTTTACGTATACAGTTGGACTAAATCAATACAGTAACGTCGACGATTATGTGTCTCCTGCACTTTCAATTTCCTTGGATGGAAACAGTGAAAATGTTCCAATTAATATGAAAGATATTACGAAAAAAGAAATTCAAGTGACACAGTACATTGCAACTTCTAAAGCTTTTGCAGAGTACATGTCATTCTTTAGAAGTTTAAAACCAATTGTTTCTACGACTGGAGAAGTAGTATCAGGGGAGCCAAGTAGTAATTCACAATCTGAAGTGCAGCCTTCTGTTAGTGTGGATTCTATAGAGAGTTCATCTTCTACGGTTGAAACCATTTAATAAGAGGTGCTTTTATGGGCGAGAAGAAAAAGATGATAGATATCAATAAAGAATTGCAGCATTTGAAGCGAGAAGTATCTGATATGAAGCAATTGAACAAGGAAATTTATGGTGTGACTGGTTTTATTCTTGCTATTATTGCGATTTGTTTTTCATTTGTACATGTTATTCCAGCTTGTATTTGTGCTTGTGTAGCATTCTTCTTGTCACTACTTGGTATTCATTCTTATAGTAAGAGTAAACAATTTGCTTTTTGGGGAATTGTTTTAGGATCGATTAGTTTGATTTTTTCTGTTTCTGTTGTTACCATTATGGTTAGTAATGAATTGACGAGTGATGATTTACCTTCTTCCGAAACGGAATATGATCAATTTAAAAAATTGGCATATTATGCATGGGGTGAGCAGAATGGAAATAGTTTGTTGGTATTAAATGAGGATGGTACGTATTTTTGGTATCAAGATAGGGATAATTTAGAAGATAATTACACCAAAGGTGTTTACATGTTGTCTTCTGGTGTTCAAGATCACAGTCAACAATACGTTTATAAAGATGATACGTTTTATTATTATGAATTGTTTTTGACGAAGATTCAAGTAATAGAAAACAGACAAGATGTTACTTCAATAACATCTTCTCGACAAGATCGATATACATTTGGAATTGATATTGCAACCAATGAGATTGGTTGTGTCGAAGACGTTACATCTGGCGATGTCAGTTGTTTTAATCGTATGGATACGGTTGCACAGGAGGGATAGTATGAAAGAAGAAAAAGATGAAACTAAGAAAGAAAAACCTACATTAGAAGAAATACAGAAAGCGATGCAAAGTAAGAAATTGTCTGCTGATGAATATTATGATTTTTATAATTTAGAAGATGAAGATTCCATTTCTTTTGAATATGACTTAGAAAATGAAGAATTAGAATAGATTTTTTTCGTTTTATGTTATAATAAACTTCGTTGGTGATGTTATGTTTCAATATTTTTATTATCGCAAAGTAAAACAATTTGTTACGTATTTAACGGAATCTGTTAATTTGGATATGATTGAATGTGCCAAAGGAAAAGATGAGAAAAAAATTCTTTCTAGTAAAAAATGGAAAGATACGTTAGCAAAGCACATCGATGAGATGCTGCCTCTTTTTTCTTATCGTAACTGGCAGAGAATCTTGACGATTCAACAAGGATATAGCAAACGTTCCTTAAATCCAGATGAAGATATTCGGTTAAATTTAGAGGCCTTTTTAAAAGCTCATTATAAGTTGTTGTATCAGAAATTTCATATGAAAACATATGCAGAATATCAGTACGAAGATGCTAAAGAAGTACGCCGAATCTTGTATATTGAGGATTTAGTCATTCGTAACCATAAAGGAACGGCAGTTATTATTTTTTATCAGAATGGTCGGCGGATGGCATATTGTCCAGAAGATGGGAAACGGTTGATTATTGAGAATTTGGATTTAAAAGAGGAGTCTAGTATTCTTACTTTGGTAGAACAAAAAGAAGATTTTTGGACTTCACTCAAAGATAAAATTACAGATTTGTTTTTTGAAGAAGAATAGTGTTCATGTTGTAATAAGAATAGGATATGGTGTGTTATGGTACTAGGGGAACTGACATTTAGAGATTTAGACCGTAAGTGGTTTTTGTTAGAAAACAAAAAAGAAATCAAGCGAATTAATCGCTTGTTTCATTATAAAAAAAGCAAATATCCACTTTTGTGTTATTGTTATATCGATCATGAAGCTGGGATATCGATGCGTATTTTAGGAACGATTCAAGTTCAGGATCAAGAAATTTCGTTATCGAAGCAGCAACTAGAAGCTAGAATGGATATTTTACGGTATAGTGAGATCGAGTCTTTTCATTTGACACCGGTGCCTGACGAGATTTGGCAAGCGATATCTTACACTTTTGATGTGATACAGGAAATGGATGTGTATTATACAGACAAAGATGGCATTTTAGCATCTCGTCAAGATACTAGATTAGATCCATATCGCAATCCTGTTTTGGTAGATGATGTTGCTTTCTTAATTGTCGATGGAACGCATCCAGCAGAAATGTTAGAGGGAAGAATTTGTGATTATGATGCGGAGTCCGATCGTTTTTGTGCTGAAGTGTTAACAGAGCCTGAAGGAGAGTATCCGATTTCTGTTTCTTCTTTGGTATATTTAAAATACGTCGATCGTCCGAAATATACTGGACTTGCATTTTTAGAGAAGAAAGAAGAATAATCTTCTTTTTTTTATGTTGTTGTGGTATAATAAGGCCAAATTTAAAGTGAAAGCAGGGTGGTTGTTGTGAAGTATGAATGGTTGGTTCCTTACGTTTCGATTTTTCAAAATGTGACGAAGGAAACGTTTCAAGAAGAGTCATTTCAAAAGCAATTACAGTCTTTCTTTTTGGATTGTGAATATTATCTTTCGTATTTGGCTTATACGAAAGAACGATTTGAAATGTTGCGAGACCGCGATGTTGCCTCTTTGAACGATGCCGAATTGGAAGTCTATTTGTATTCTGTTTTGACGGATTGCCGGATTAACGATACGTTAGAAGATTGTATTTTAGATGGAACGATTCCTAGTGTCTTAGAGGCGATGTTAAAGGTTCCTGATACGAGTTTACCAGTGAGTGACTATACGTTTTCAGAAGTGTTAGAGGAAATTGCTAATTTACATACCGTTCTTCCAACCAAAGATAAGGTATCTCACAATAACGTCGGTGCTTGTTACAGTTGTCATAATGTGTTTTATGTCGATTTGATTCATCACATGTCAAAAGATCATCTATGCTTGTGTCCTTACTGTCTTTCTGCTACGATTTATTTTGATAATGATTACATTCCCATGAATAGTAGTTTTATTCGTCTTGCTATGCTTTATTACCAGACAGATATTCCGTTTGCTGATTTGGTTTCGGCGTTGTTATCTAAAGTTGTCGTTCGTTCGAAGCCATATAAACATCACTTTGTTCAAGTGGATATTAGCAATGATGAGTTTGGTGATAACCGCGAACCAGTAATCGATAGAAAAGAAGAACAGTATTCTTATTGGGAAAATTTAAAATTAAAAGGAAAGACATCGAAAGAAGAAAGCACGTTGGGAAGTTTATTTTACCGTTATTTTACGTTTGCAGAAGAAGAGAAAATTTCACACGTGGCATTTACTTTAAATTCTCATTATTTCCGATATGATACGAATATCGTCGTTATGAATTTTTTAACAAGTTCTTTAGAGTATTTACTTCGTCATTACTTTACATCGATTACAGAAATTGCAATGATTACAAAAAATGATGAAATAAAAAATTTAATCGAGAATTATTTAGAAGAACTTCGAAAATTCATATCTTAATTTTTAAAATTTTAGAAAGTTTTGGAAGGAAAATGATTATTTGGTCATTTTCTTTTTTTATTCTTTTTTGATATCTTTGGTGCAAAGGAGGAGGTATGTTTGAAGTATCGTTCAAAGAGTTTTTAGAGAAGAGAACCATTTCTTTAGAGTATTCATCTTATCGTTTGATTTGTGATATCGACGAAGCGACATTTGTAAAACATATTGGAATTTTGTTTGAAGAATTGTACTACGTTTTGTTTTTCTATGAAAAAGAAATTGAAGTTGTTGGAGATTCCGGTTTGATTGACGACTATTTTTCGATTTCTCCATTATATTTACATACGAATCCCGAAGCAATCGATTCTTTTTTATATTTAGAAGCTTGGTATTTTTTGAAATCTTTTCAAACAAAGTGGCTTCCAAGGGAGCATCCATACGAGTTAGAACCGTTAAATCCAGAACAGATGCTGGCAGTAAGAAGTACGAAGGGAGTCGTTTGGGTATCTGCGCCAGCAGGTTCTGGTAAGACCAAAACGTTGATTAATCGTGTTCTTTCTTTGTTAAATCAAGGAGTTCCCGCAAACAGGATTTTGGTACTTGCCTACAATACGAAAGCGGCAGTAGAATTAACAGAGCGGCTTCGCTTAAAAATGGCGGATGGGAGTGAATTAGGTGATGTTGTCATTCGTACGTTTCACAGTTTCGGAAATGAAATCTTATTGCGATATACCAATTTGGTTTTGGATTTGGATCAGGATGAAGAGAAAGCTATCTTATATGAAATTTTGAATGAGAAACATCGCAAGGTAAATCGACAAAGTGATGAGTTGATTACAACATTTACCGAATGGATTCAAAAAATTAAAGAAAATTTATTATCGAAACAAGAAATTGAAAAATTAGCACCAAAGTTTTGGGATGTTTTTATGATGTATTTAGAGAAACAACAATTGCGCAGCACGTACGGCTATGAAGATATGTTGTATTTGGTACTCAGTATGATTTTAGAAAATAAGGGTTTGCGGTTGATGCTACAAAGTCAGTACGAGTACGTATTGGTGGATGAATTTCAAGATCTAAATCCGGTTCAACTTCGTTTGATTCAAGTTTTGTCGATGCCTAGACAGAATTTATTTGTCGTTGGAGATGATGATCAAATGATTTATTCGTTTCGAGGTTCTAGTAACGAAAATACGTTTTCTTTTATGAAACGATATTCTCTTATCAAGCGAATTTCATTATGTATTAATTATCGTTCTTATGAAAATTTAGTTCGGCACGCATCTTGGCTCATCTCTCATAATTTGCACCGCATTGAAAAGAAGATAGAGTCTTATAGTGATGTTTCTGGAACGATTACCATATGTGTAGGAAAGGTAAGGCAGCAGTTGGATGCCGTTTTAAATTTTGTGAGGGAGTGTGTGCAAGCAAACGTCGACTTTGTTATCTTGTGCCGTTATCAAGAAGATGTTTTATTTTTGCAAGCATTTTTGTTATTTCATGGTTATGAGACGGGATATTCAATTCGTAAGTTTCGCAAAGTTCGCAGTATCTTTTTGGAAAATTATCCGACTTCTTTTGAGAAAGCGGTTCGCTCTCATCAAATTTCAGGAATCGATATGGTATGGTTTTCTCTATTTAAAATCTATTCAGTATTGGAGATAAAAGAATTATTGGAAGGTTTTCCCCGTAAATTGTTAGGTAGAGTTTTTGTTACAACTGTTCACAAGACGAAGGGAAACGAATTTGACCGAGTGTGCTACTATTATCGCAACCATACATCTTGTACTAGCGAAGAAGAACGACGTATTTTTTATGTTGCTGCAACGAGAGCCAAAGAGAGTTTTCTTCTTTGTTCTTTACAAGTCGATTCTTTTGTGAGGGAATATGCATTAAATGAGAATTATCGTTTGATGAGTAACCGAATGCTGGCCCGTAAAATATTAGAGACGAATCAAAGTTTGGAAAATAGTCGTTTTTGGGCATCTCTTTATCAAAAAGACGTAGTTGGAATTCAAGAGAAAATAAAATACCAGATAAATGAAGAAAAAGAACTTTATTTAGCTGGGCGATGTAGAGAAATAGAACAGTTGCAAAAGCATATACTAGAACTATCCAAGCAACTTTCTTCGTTAAAAGAAGAGCAATTGTTTCGTAGGACTTTTAAAAATCCAAAAAATATGATATAATATAGGCGAATTGAGGGGAGATATTATGGAACGTTTTAAAAATTGGTTTCAAAAAAATACAGTATTAGGTTTTATTCTTGGTATTTTCTTAGGTGTGTTACTAGTTGTCGGTTGTTTTACAATTTATGAGACACAGTTTGCATCTTCTCATGAAGGTGAGAAGAATTCAGGCGTTGTGACAGATGACAGTTCGTCTACACCGACACCTGCCAATTCGGATCCAGAACAGATTGTTGTTCCAGATTCCGATTCTTCTAGTGATTTGAATAGCGATTCTAATGATAATGGTGGAACTACTAGTACACCAGTTCCAAGTACGCCGACACCAACACCGATGGTTACGAATCCGGAAGAGAATATTCGAAGTGAATCGGATTTGATTCAATATTTTCAAAATTATGACAATACGATTTCTACCTATGCTGGACAGGAAGAGAATCCAACGATTCGAGAAAGTGCTAAAAACATGTTTGTTACCATCGTCGATTTCTTATTTTACGATGGTGAAATTAACGGCTATACATTCGATGGTTTGACAACTTCTGCTAAATTGCAGTTATTGAAGATTGGACTTTCTATCGATAATAAAATTGATTCTTACTTTCCTGGTTACAAGGAGAGTATTAAATCTGGATTTACAAAAATCAAAGCTGAATTAATGAATCTTTATTTGGATGTCACATCTTCTGCTTGCGAAGCTGTTGGTAGTGATATTTGTAACCAAGCAAAAGAAGACTTTAAAACCATGAAGGAATCGTTTGGGTTAACATTTGACCTGTTGAAAGATTTAGGTAGCAGTGCTATCGATGCGATTCGTCAGTGGTATGAAATCTTCCGAGAATCTTAATTTGAAACCATGTTGATAAATGATTGCAAAGATGTATTTTTATAAATGATATATCTTGGAATTTGATATTTGTCGGTTTTGCGACTTACTTTTCGGTTTCCACCAACGAAGGCAAGTTCAAAGCCGACTTTTTTTAGTTGTTTGATTGCCGTTTTACTGGATTCGTAAAAAGGAAAGCAAAAGGCAGTTTTTGAACCGATGGTTTGGATAGATAAAGTTAAGTCTTGTAGAACGTCCTCTTCTTTAGAATATAGAAGTTTGGATCCTATCTCGCTACCGTAGGAGATTTTTGTATGCATGTCATGGGTATGAGATTCGATATCTAAGTAAGGGGATTGATAGTTTTCTACATTCCACCAGCCGGAAATTAAAAATAGCGTAGCGTGCATTTCGTATTCTTCCAAAATTGGAATTAGTTTATTTCCATTGTGAGCTCCCGTTCCCATGGCACCGTCATCTATTGTAATTAATACAGAACGTTCTGGAATATCGATTTTTCCGTACATCCAATCTCTAAATTCTTGCATAGTTAATGTTTTATAATTGTTTTCTTTTAAATAATCTAATTGTTCTTTAAATTTTTCGATATCTAGACAAATCGATTCATTACAAGATTCATTTTTTTGGTCGTAGAAAAAATGGTAATTCAATACGGCGATTTGTTGATCATCGATGATTGGTCTTTCTTTACAGATGATTGTTCGTGTTTTGGCCGTTGTATTTCCTGATGAATCCTTTACTGTGTAGTTGATTTGATAAGTTCCAGGTTGGGTGATATCGATGTTATTTTTTGTTTCGATGTTATTAGAAAGGTTGCCATCGTAGTTATCAGTTGCGGTAGCACCTGGATCTTGCCATTCTTCGTTTACAAAGATGGTCATTTCTTCCTCTCCATTTAGTAGCAATTCTGGTGCAGTTGTGTCTTGAACAATAATGGTGCGTTTAATCTCTTTCTGAATTCCTCGATAGGTAATTTGATACGTTTCATAATAAGTTCCTAATTTTGTTACATCGACATTGTGATTCATCGTGATTTTAGACGAAATATCATCCGTTAAGTAAGTTGCTTTGGCACTTCCTTCTTGATAGGAAGAATTCACTTCTAGGATAATTTCATCATTTCCAACGAGAGTGATTTTTAAAAGATTTTTACGCCAACTGATCCAAAAGATGAGGAGAGTTATAAAAATGATAAGTAGTGTGAATATAATAATTTTTTTCTTTTTGGACTCTTGTTGCGGGTTGTTATCTTTCTTTTTTTTCTCTTTCTCCATAACGTACCTCACTATTTATATTATACCAATAGTATACCAAAAAATTTCATTCTGTCATTAAAACTTGCTTTTTTGGATGTATTTTAGTAAAATCTTAGTAGTTTTAAAAAGGAGTGGTGCACATGTTACAAGTAAAAGATGTTACATTACGATTTGGAAAAAGAACGTTGTTTGAAGATGTTAATTTAAAGTTTACGAATGGAAACTGTTATGGCATTATCGGTGCCAATGGAGCAGGAAAAAGTACGTTTTTAAAACTTTTGTCTGGTGAACTAGAAACTACTGCTGGTGAGATTATCTTATCGAAGGGTGAACGAATTGCAACTTTAAAACAGGATCACTTTGCGTATGATGATTATACGGTTATGGATACGGTCATTATGGGGAATGCAAGACTTTATGAGATTATGAAGGAAAAAGAGGAACTTTATAGTCATACTGATTTCACCGAAGAAGATGGACTTCGCTTAGGTGAACTAGAAGGAGAATTTGCAGAATTAAATGGCTGGGAAGCAGAGAGTGAGGCTAGTACGTTATTAAGCAATTTGGGATTAGATCTGTTGAAACACTCTGTTCTTATGAGTGAACTTCCGGAAAAAGATAAGGTTAAAGTTTTGCTTGCCCAAGCATTGTTTGGAAATCCAGATATTTTGTTATTAGACGAGCCGACCAATGGTTTGGATATTGCCGCAATCAATTGGTTAGAAGAGTTTTTAATCGATTTTCCAAATACGGTTATCGTCGTCAGCCACGATCGTCACTTTTTAAATAAAGTATGCACACATATTGTCGATATCGATTTCCATAAAATGACGTTATATATCGGTAACTACGATTTCTGGTATGAATCTAGTCAATTGGCTTTGAAACAGATGAAAGATGCCAATAAGAAGAAAGAAGAAAAAATTAAAGAATTGCAATCGTTCATCGCGCGTTTTAGTGCCAATGCTTCTAAGAGTAGACAGGCAACTTCTAGAAAAAAGATGTTGGAGAAAATTGTGTTAGAGGATATTGTACCATCTTCTAGAAAGTATCCGTTTATTGATTTTAAACCAGAACGTCCGATTGGTAAAGAAATTTTAACGGTATCTCATCTCTCTAAAACAATCGATGGTAGAAAAGTATTGAACGATGTATCTTTCCAAGTTCTTTCTGGTGATAAGATTGCCTTTGTGGGAACGGATGACATTGCAAAGACTACTTTGTTTCGTATTTTGATGGGCGAGTTGGAACCAGATAGTGGAGAAGTAACTTTCGGTACAACTGTTATGAAAAGTTATTTTCCACAGGATAATTCCGCATATTTTCAAAAAGATGAGACGATTATGGATTTCATGGGACATTACTATGAGAAAGATGATCCAACAGTGCTTCGTGGTTTCTTAGGTAGAATGTTATTTTCTGGAGAAGACGTATTTAAGAAAGTTACGGTTTTATCGGGAGGAGAAAAGGCTCGTTGTATGTTAGCAAAATGTATGTTGGAGTCACCTAATTTCTTGATTTTAGATGAACCTACAAATCATTTGGATTTGGAAAGTATCACGGCTTTGAATGAAGGTATGGTTCGATATGATTCTAATATTTTATTTACTTCACACGACCATGAATTAACTAGTACGGTATCTAACCGTATTATTGAAATTCTTCCGACTGGAATTATCGACCGAAGGATTCCATATGACGAATATGTCGTCGATCCGAAAGTCAATGAAATTCGTGAAAAAGCATATCAGAATCAATAGAGGATATGTTATAATAACAATATAGAGTTTTAGGAGTGATCGTATGGATAATGGCATTAACGTAAGAAAGAGTATTTATGAAGCGGCACGTGAATTTCGAAAGAAATATCCTTTGACAGTTGCTTTCCGTTTGAAAGCAAACTCTGCTGTTGTTCAAAAACATTTGGATGCTGGTGAGACGCCACTTTATACGTTTGTCGGTCAAAAGCGTAAAGACCGTATGGGACGTAACCAGACTGCTGTCGTTACAATTACAGATAAACGAATTTTGATTGGCCGTTCCAAATTGTTTAATTTTGGTTATACTCTGAATGTTATTACTCCAGATATGTTCAACGATTTAAGAGTTGAATGTGGTCCGGTTTTTGGCTCTGTCATATTAGATACAGTTAAAGAAAAAGTTGTTATTACGCATTTGGATCGCAGATCATTAGACGATATTGAAAATCATGTATCAGGAACGATGACTAATTTAAAAAAGGAATATTTGTCGTCTTCTAATTAAGAATCTTTTTGGATTCTTTTATTTTGATTATCTATTATAATTCTGTTTCAACATTGACTTTTTTTCATTTCTTAGATAATATTATTCTAGGTGAATCATATGATAAAACGTTTAGTATACGATCTTTCAAAAATTTTGCCATTGATTTTTTTTCTACTTCTTTTATTAGTTGCCTTGCAGTTAGTTTATTCGTTTTTTAAGACGGATCATTCTATAACGTATTCGATTCGTAAAGGGGATATCATCTTTAATATTCAAGAAGATTTCCATGACGGTAATTATTATTTAAAAATTTCAGATGAAAATCATGTCTATCATTATGAAAATCGTACCGATTTTAACAAGCAAGAAGAAATTTTAGATGATATTATGGTTTCAGATATTGATGGGTATCGTTGTATTTATCCGATTTATCAGCAGGTTGCATTTGACAAGGGTGGTTCTTACAATAATATTTCTTGTTCTAAAGATGGAGTAACTTACATGGGAGAGACTCTTGCTAATATCATTTCTCTAGAGTCTTTTCAAGAAGAGATTCGCTCTCAAAATGAATTTGTGTATGCTGGTTGGGGTGTAGAAGAGAGCAAGGAAACAACAATTTTGCAAGGCCGGTATTATGGTGATTATTTATTGCCAGATTTTAATATTGTTGTTTGGGATTATCGTAATTTAATTAATTTAAGTGTTGATTATCAATCTTATGCCGAAGTGAGTGATCGGGATATTTATGAAAATGAATATGGCACTTTAGTGGGGCAGTATTATGTGATGCCAATTCCGGAAGATGGAGCTACTTATAAACAATATAAAGTTGTCGATTTACTTTCTAATTCTGTTTCAACGTATAATTTTTCGAATCCTATTTCGACAGACAGTTATGTGAATGGTGTTGTGGAGGATAAGTTATATTTATTTGATCGGAGTAATTTAGTACAATATGAAATCAATCCACAAGATGGCACTGTAGTCAATACTTTAGAGGGTGAAAATGTACGTTATTTTGATGGTGAGAATTGGTCTACAAAAAATGTTTATGAAATGAAATTGGAAGAAATTCATTTTGGTAAAGATTTATTTGCAATTCCAGAGCTACAAGCATATCATCCGACTGAAATTGTTGAGTCTTCTCGGTATTATTATCTGTTGATAGGTAATCAAATATATAAGTTTGATAAAGAAGATTTATCACATCCAGTTATTTTATTGACATTAGATAGTCCTAAAGAGTTGAAAGTAGTAGATGATTATCTATTCTATATTGATGGTACAACATTATATTATTATGAGGAAACAATTGGTGTTCGTCCGATATTTTTGGCGTCTATGTTTCATTATACTTATCATAATGTTTATGACGTTTATCGACGTTGACAGAAGAGGGTTTCCTCTTTTTTTTTCATTTTATTATTGATATAATGTTATAAGGTGTTATTATGAAGAAGTTTTTTAATAAAGTATGGCAATATCCTTGTTTTGCATATTTATTCCTTTTTGGATTTTTCTTTTTTTCATTTATGAGTTTAGATTTGGGAATTCGCTATTTTTCTAATCAATATACTGGTTTTTATGGATGGACGCATGCTTCCCCATTCTTTTTTAGTGTAAGTTGGATTTTTCTTTTTTTCTTTTTTGTAATGTTATTACCTAAAAAGAGACGAGTCATTGCGTATGGAATTCTAATTGGTTTGTTTCAAGTTTTAGTGTTAGCACAGATGCTTCATCAAAGTATTTTGGGAAGATTTTTCAGTGTTTATGATTTGTTCTTAACAGGAGAAGGGGCAGGATATTTTCTTTCGTCTTTTCGATGGATTACACCTTATATGGTGAGTTTATTGTTTTTGTCTATAGTTTCCTGTATTTTTGGCTGTTTTCTTTTTTCTACTGAACCAGTTTATAAACGAAAAAATTCGTATTATACTCGGTTAGGTATTTGTTTATTATCTGGTTTTGTTTTATTTCGTGGTCTTGCTTTTGAACGTTTGGGAGAACCGTCTGATCCTAATTCTTGGGATCGTTGGAACAATGTTTACAACGTTTATTTGGATTTTAACAATCCATCAAAAAATATGGAAGTAGCAGGCCTTTATGAAATGACTTTTCGTAGTGTTGTCGTATATATTGAACAGGAATATCTTGAAGACAGAAGTACGTTGCGAGAAGAAGTAGAGTCTTACTTTACAACTAGAAATGAAACATTAGATTTGTCTACTAATGAGTATACGGGTATTTTTAAAGATAAAAACTTAATTTTGATTATGATGGAAAGTATCGATTCTTGGCTTGTTAATGAAGAGATAATGCCGACGCTATCTTATCTTCAAGAGACTGGTTGGAACTTTACAGAAAGATACTCGCCAGCATTTGGTGGCGGGCAGACGTTTAATAGTGAATTTGCTGCTAATACTGGACTTTTTGCTATTGAAAATGGACAAGCTGCTTATAATTTTGACCGTAATGCATATCCTTATTCGCTTCCTAGTTTGTTTCATAATAATGGGTATCAGACGCAAGCTTTGCATGTCAATCATGGGAATTTTTATAATCGTAATAGCATTCATTTAGCAATTGGATATGATCGGCACATTTCTTTGTTAGATGATTTTCCGAATTCTAATTTGAATTTCTTTTATGATAGTAATTTATTGAAAGATGAGTCGGTTGCAGATTTAATCATTCCTGATGCAGAACCGTTTATGAACTTTATCATTACATATACTGCTCATATGCCGTATGATAGTACAAATGATAAATGTGTGACAGATTTGTACGGGTTAGCGGTTCCGGGTGATTCTACACTTTCTTGTATTCGTAATCTTGCCCGTGATACGGATGAGTTTTTAAAAGAGTTGTTAGAACGCTTAGAACAAGAAGATCATTTAGATGATACAATTTTGGTATTATTCTCCGACCATTATGCATATGCTTATCCAGATCCTTCTTACATTGCTACTGTTAAGAATGAGAGCAATGGAAATTTGTTACAACACGTGCCATTTGTTATCTGGGGTAATGATATTGAGTCCCAAACATTTGATATGCTTATGACAACGACAGATATTTTGCCGACGGTCGCAAATTTATTTGGTTTAGATGGATACAATCCACGCAACTATATTGCAACGGATGTGTTTGGAAGCAATCACGATAACTATGTTTATTTTGCCGATGGTAGTTGGTATGATGGCAATTTATATTATACTGGTCAAGTTGTTAATGATGATTTATTGCCGTACGTTTCTTCTGTTAGTAAAGAAGTTCAAGATAAAATTTTAACAAATAACAATATCTTACTAAGTGATTATTATGTGGAATCATAGTTGAAATTTCAAAAAAAGCGAATATAATATATTGTAAATTAGATTATTCTTTGTTATAATCTAATTACTTGGGGCTTTAGCCAAGTGGTAAGGCAAAGGACTGCAACTCCTTGAGCACCGGTTCAAATCCGGTAGGCCCCTCCAAATTGTTATTCCGTTCTAATATTTGAACGTTTTTATTAAGCAACCTTTTGGTTGTTTTTTTCTTTTTGGAATTGACTATGTTTTTATTTTTCTTTATACTGAAATAAAGTAAAATAGGTGGGGTATGAGATGAGAAAAAAACGTATTGTAAGATTGGCTTGGGTTATATTGTTAGCTATTTTTGTAGTTGTTCCTATGCGTGTTGATGCCATGCAAATATTTGTGAAAACATTAACTGGAAAGCATATTACTTTGGAAGTAGAACCGACTGATCGAATTGTGGATGTTAAAGATAAAATTGAGGAGAAGGAAGGAATTGATTCTTCTGAGCAAATTCTTATTTTTGCTGGAAAAGAGTTAATAGATGAGAACACTTTACAAGACTATAGTATTGGTAAAGATAGTACTTTACATTTGACATTGAAATCTAGTTTTATGTCGATTGGAAAGAAACAAATTCCACTTGTAATAACTGGGGACGGATTATATGTGGATGAATATGAGGATGGTAAGTATACTTATAAAGGTGTTGATCCGGCTAATTATATTATGTTTAATGATGAGTTATGGCGAATTATTTCTATTGAGAATGATAGTTTGAAGCTTATAAAAGAGACACCGTTAGAAGAGAAAAAAGCTTTTTCAGAAAATTGGGAATACAAAAATGATATAGATTTTTCTAACGCACCTTTATTGATTGATTTGAACGGCGAATATTATAGTGGGTTGAATTCTTTTTCAAAAGAGTTAATATTAGAGTCTTCTTATAATGCTGGGACGATTAGTTATCGATTATTACAAAGTGGTACTATACCAGATTTATTATCACAAGAGTCAAATATCCAAATTCATAATCGAGTTGGATTACCAACAGTTAGTGATTATATCAGAGCAAACAGCAATATAGAACAATGTGGAACTGTAACGGATGAGTTTCATAATATGGATGTTTGTGGAGATACTAATTGGTTAGTTACAATGAATCAAGGAAATGATTTTTGGTTAATCAATCCTTTTGCCACTACCGATTCTGATGGTGATTCTACTCATGATTATGCTTATATTTCGTATGTTGGCAATCATTTGAGTTATGTAATGACAGATTGGAAACTTGATGTTAGACCTGTTGTAAATATAGGGTTAGATTATGATGGCATACAATTGCTAGGTAATGGAACTCGTGAAAATCCATATCAGATTTCAAAGATTACAGTAGGAAACACAACTCATGGTAATATTACACATACAGTAGATGACAATGGATTAGTGACAATAACGATAATTCCTGATAAAGGTTATGAATTAGACATGCTTACGGTTTCGGGTTCTAATGGTAATATTGAAGTTGGCGATTATACATTTTCTTTACCAGAAGATGGCAAGGCAACTATCGTGGCAACGTTTAAAGCAATTCCATATCAGTTTACCGTAGGAGAAAATGCTACGTATCAAGATACTGATTTGGTGTTTACTTTAGATGGGGAATTCGATTTAGTGAATCAAGTTTTCATAAATGGTAAAGAATTAAATTCTAGTAATTACATGATTACAGAAGGCAGTACGGTTTTAACATTAAAAAATGAGTATTTGAAAGCGTTGGAAGAAGGAATTTACGAATTGACTGTGACGTATACGACTGGAGCTAGTGCCACAACGACATTTATAATTGAGAAACAAGAGGATGGTATCCCTTCTGAGAAAGTAGAAAATACAATCGATAATCCAAAAACTTATGATAGCATTTTATTTTATATTGGATTAGGATTGGTATCGGTTGTTGGATTAATTGGTACGAGTGTTTATTTAAAAAAAGAAACAAGATAATTCAAATTACCTTGTTTCTTTTTTGATTAGTTTTGCGTGGATGACCATTTTTTCACTACTATTGTAGCAAGTAGATAATGTTAAGATATGATCATTTTCATTTACTGTGGTATTGAAATTATATTGACTACGTTCTGTTAACATGTTTGCAAAATTTTTAAAATCTTCATTATTTTCAAAATTAATTTGTAAGTAATCGTTTGTTGTTGGAATGTGATAGGCACTAAAGATTTGCCATAGGCTATTTTCGTATTCTGTTGATAATTTGATTATATAGTTGTCTGTATTGGTGAGCCAATCATTTTTTAAAATGTTTTTTAAAGTTCCAAACATTGTTTTATCTATTCTGCCGTGAGCATATAAAATTGTGTTTTTGTCTAGTGTTTGTATATTGTTTCGGTAATCTAGGAATACCCAGCCAGATGTATTATGACTTTTATCAAAAGAGTGTGTTAAATAATATTTATTGTCGTTTGCTTGTACGAATGGATAATTAATATTGGTTCCGTTTACTTGTATCCAACCAACAGTTTGATTGTTAGTTGATTTTAATTCTTGAAAATCTACATTGATTAAATTCATTTTGATGTAATCCCAGTATGGATTACTTTCTTCTTTCGGTTCTTGTTCAATGATTTCTGTATTTTCATTATCACTACTTTCTTCAATGGTGACGATATTTTGTATTTCTTCTATTTGAGTATTGGTGGTATTGGAGTCAAGTAACCATTTGGTAATGTTTATAATTGAAATTGTGAATGCAGTTAAAAAAAAGATTAGTAAGAGTAGGGCGACTATATGTTTGGGTGTTATTTTTCTTTTTTTCATATGTTTCCTCACTTTCTTATTTTCTATTTTCAAGTTCTTCTATTTTATTAAATACATCTTTTAAGTTTTCATGAATGGTTAATGTCGTAATGGAATCGTATGGAGTAGGAGTACGATTGATTAACACGAGGTATTTTCCTTCAAACATCATGACTAGTTGATTGGCTGGACTTACGGTTAGGGAAGTTCCGGCGACTATGAGCATATCTGCACCTTTTAGAGATGCAATCGCTTTGGAATAGGCCTCCGGTAACATCTCACCATATAGTACCACGTCTGGCTTTATGACTCCGCCGCAATCACAAGTTGGAATTCCTTTTGCATGAAATACATTTTCGGGAGGATAACCTTTATGACATTTGGTACAGTGATTTTGATAGATTGTGCCGTGAATTTCATATACATTTTTACTTCCTGCTTTTTGATGTAAACCGTCGATATTTTGCGTAATGATAGCTTGTAATTTGCCGCGGTCTTCTAATTTTTTTAAATACTTATGTGTGATATTCGGTTTGGCATTTAGACAATTCAATTTCTCTTTGTAAAAATCAAAGAATGTTTTTGGATCTTTTTGAAATAAGTCAATGCTTAGCATGTATTCTGGTGGATACGGGTATTTTTCAGAGTAGAGACCGTCTTCACTACGAAAATCTTTGATACCACTTTCAGTAGATACTCCGGCCCCTCCGAAGAAGACGATCTTTTTACTTTTTTCAATCATTTCATGTAGTTGTTCGATTGCATCCATTTTATCACATCCTTTTCTTTATCATATCATTTTTCTAGAGACTCGTATCTTATTTTTTATGTGTTTTAGATGTTTTTATATAAAAATTTTGATATAATATGTTTGGTGAGTAGTATGAAGAACAATACAATCGAGATTCATATTCAAAATAGTCAGGATATTTCTTCATTTTATCGGAAGTTGCCCTTTTGGAAACGATTTTTGAATCGTAAGACGATGCATCTTTCTATTTCACCAAAGATCAATTCTGTTTTTAAAAGAGAGTTAGAAAGTATCGAGCATGCTTTTAATTTGAAAGATAAAGATGAGCGATTGCGTTATGTATTTGAAGAGACCTGCGATTACATCGATCGAAATTATGTGAACTTGAATTTCTGTGAGTTTGAAGATGGAAAATGTGCTTGTCAAAGAGCCGGAAAAGAAAAGGCTATCATCAATGGATGCTGTGGTACTTGTGAATATTTGGGAGATCATGGGTGTACCATTAAGAGTTTGGCATGTAAAATCTTCTTTTGTCACTATATTAAAAAGAAGAAGAAAGTTTTTCGTTTAAACGATATTAAGATTGCTAAGTATTTTTTTACACCAGCTCAGAAAGTGATTGCTAATTACAATTTCTTTAAAACAGAAGAAGAGAATTTAAAGGCTTTGAAGAAGAATAGCTTGTTGTACTTTGCATTTGTTGACAAGGAATACAAAGTCAAGCGGTTTTGATACTTGATAAATTTTAGAAAATATTATATAATGATAACGGTTATCAATAAGGAAAAAGAATATGAAGGAACGAAATACGAGACAGAAAGATATTATTACTGATATTATGATGAAAACTAAAAGTCATCCGACCGCTAGAGAAGTTTGTCAGATGGTGAAACAAGTTGATTCGTCGATTGGTCAAGCAACTGTATATCGACAACTCCATCGTTTACTTTCTGATGGTAAAATTAGATGTGTTGCGACAATCGATGGCGAGGATCATTACGATTGGAATACTTCTTTTCATGCTCATTTTGTTTGTAATCGTTGTCATCAGATTTATGATGTTGTCGTAGAAACGAAAGAGCAAAAACGTTTGTTTCAATTCATGCCTCATCTTGTGCTGGATTCCAATATTACAGCGCATGGGCTTTGTGAAAAATGTTTGAAGGAGGATAACAATGAAATATCAGTGTAAAATTTGTGGAAAGACATTTGTTCAAGATGATGTTCGGGAGGTGGAGATTTGTCCATCTTGTGGAGCACCAAAGAGTATGTTAGAACCTGTAATGGTTAATCCAACTGATGATACTTATGTTGTTCGTAAAAAGAGATATCGTTGTAAAGTGTGTGGATATATTTACGATGATGCTAAAGAGGCTGTTCCATTTGAATCACTCCCAGATGATTGGAAATGTCCACTTTGTGGGGTACCAAAGGATATGTTTGAAGCGGTTCCTTATGAAGAAATTATGGTGGAAGCCGAGATGAAATACGAAACTGTCAATCGAAAAATCGATGTCGATCCAAACAATATGGGAATCGCGATGATTTTGGATAAATGTACGAATTGTGGAAAGTGTAAAACAACTTGTGAGAACATTGTTGGAATCCATTATGATGGTGCAAAATCCTTGGCTCCTGTCTGTATCGAGTGTGGTCAATGTATTTTAAATTGTCCGGTTGGAGCATTGGTTCCCAAATATAATTATCAGAAAGTTTTTAAACTTATTGATGATCCAGAAAAAGTTGTCATTGCCTTTACGGCACCGGCTGTTCGCGTCGCATTAGGAGAAGAATTCGGTATGCCAGCTGGTACTTTCGTAGAAGGAAAGATGGTGGCAGCACTTCGTAGTTTAGGGTTTGACTACGTCTTAGATGTTACGTTCGGAGCCGATTTGACGATTATGGAAGAAGCGTCTGAATTGATTCGCCGCATCAATCAAAAAGAAAAAATGCCGATGTTTACTTCATGCTGTCCAGCCTGGGTAAAATACATGGAAATTTATTATCCGGATTTGAAAGATCATCTTTCTTCTTGTAAAAGTCCGATTTCGATGCAGGCGGCTATTATCAAGACGTATTATGCAAAAAAGATGGGACTTGATCCAAAGAAGATTGTTACCGTTTCGATTACGCCTTGTACAGCTAAGAAAGCGGAGATTCGCCGGCCAGAGATGAATGCTTCCGCTAAGTTCTGGCATGATGATGAGATGCGAGATACCGATTATGTCTTGACAACATCTGAACTTGGTATTATGCTACGGGAAAAAGGAGTCGACTTTAAGACGATTCAAAGTAGTGAGTTCGATTCTATGCAAGGACAAGGCAGTGGTGGCGGCTTAATTTTCGGTAACACTGGTGGTGTGATGGAGTCTGCTTTGCGGACAGCTTATTACTTCTTAAATGGAAAAGATCCGGATTTGCGTTTCTTGGGATTTAATCCTGTTCGTGGTATGGACTTCGTAAAAGAAGCAACTGTCGATATGGGTAAGATAAAATTGAATGTATTGGTCGTTCATGGTCTTACGAATTTAAAACCATATTTGGATGAATTACGGGAAAAGGGAACGTTACAGTATGATTTTATCGAAGTAATGAACTGTCATGGTGGCTGTATTGGCGGTGGTGGTCAACCATTGATCAATTTAGCGGATGCTGATAAGGCAAAACAGAGTCGTATTACTGGACTTTATGAAGCGGACGTGAAAGATACGAAACGTACGTCTTATCAAAACCCAGATATCAAACGTCTATATGATGAATTTTTGGGTGCTCCACTGAGTGAGACATCAGAAGAATTATTACATACGACGTTTACGGACCGACATGAGATATTAGGAGAGTAGAACTCTCTTTAATATAAAAATAAGAAAGAAGGAGAATTTAAAATGGAATTAAAAGGTAGTAAAACAGAACAAAATTTAATGACTGCTTTTGCAGGAGAAAGTCAAGCAAGAAACAAGTATACTTACTATGCTTCTAAGGCTAAGAAAGATGGTTATGAGCAGATTGCAGCAATTTTTGAAGAAACTGCAAATAACGAAAAAGAACATGCAAAACTATGGTTTAAATACTTACATGGTGGAGATATTCCTGATACTGCAACAAACCTAGAAGATGCTGCTAAAGGTGAAAACTATGAATGGACAGAAATGTACAAGGAATTTGCTGAAACAGCTAAAGAAGAAGGATTTGCAGAACTTGCATATTTATTCGATGCAGTTGCAAAAATCGAAAAAGAACATGAAGAAAGATATTTAAGATTACTTCAAAATGTAAAAGATGATCGTGTATTCCACAAAGATGGAGACAAGATTTGGATTTGCCGTAACTGTGGACACGTTTACATTGGTAAAGACGCTTTAGAAGTATGCCCAGTTTGCAAGCATCCAAGAAGCTTCCAAGAAGTAAAAGCAGATAACTATATGTAAAAAGAAGGCTTCGGCCTTTTTTCTTTTGTCAAAGTTCTGTCAATTGTATTCTAATATGTGCTAAACTTTGCTAAAATAGATGTGCTAGGTTAGAATAGAAGTGCGAAGGTGAGAAAAATGAACGATCAAATTATTACAGAAATAGCAAATGACTTAGGTGTTAAGAAACATCAAGTAGAAGTGGTTTTGACTCTTCTGAGCGAGGGAAATACGATTCCGTTTATTGCCAGATATCGAAAAGAAGCAACTGGTGCTTTGGATGAAGAAGAAATTCGTAAAATTAACGAAGTTTACGAATATCAGGTAAATTTATTGAAAAGAAAAGAAGATGTTATTCGTCTAATTGATGAAAAAGGTCTTTTGACGGAAGAATTAAAAAACGAAATTTTAAATGCAAGCAAATTAGTAGAAGTTGAGGACTTATATCGCCCATATAAAGAAAAGAAAAAGACGAAAGCGACCGAGGCTATTAAAAATGGACTAGAGCCACTTGCTGATATTTTTATGAAATTTCCTGATTTTGGAACGTTAGATAGCATTTGTCAAAATTTTTTGACGGAACAAGTAAAAACTGTTGCAGATGCTGTTCAAGGTGCTAAATACATTATTGCGGAACGAATTAGCGATGATGCCAAGTATCGGAAAGCAATTCGTGATTATGTTTATCACAATGGCGTTTTGACTTCTAAAAAGAAGAAAAATGCGGAGGATGAAAAAGGTGTTTACGAGATGTATTACGACTACTCTGAAAAGGTATCTCGTATGAAACCGCATCGTGTTTTGGCTGTCAACCGTGGTGAAAAAGAGGGTGTTTTATCTGTTTCTTTGGATGTGAATCAGGAAGATATTACGTCTTATTTGGAGCGAAAGATTATTAAAAATCCGAAATCGTTTGTTGTAGATGAGATTAAAGATGCGATTAAAGACAGTTTGAAACGATTGATTTATCCTTCTGTTGAACGAGAAATTCGGGCGGATTTGAAAGAAGTGGGAGAAGAGGATGCAATTCAGAACTTTTCTCATAATGTTGAGCATTTGCTTTTAACTCCACCAATGAAGGAGAAAGTTGTCATGGGATTTGATCCGGCATTCCGTACCGGTTGTAAATTGGCTGTTTTAGATGGAACGGGAAAAGTTTTGGATATTGCAGTCATTTATCCTACGGAACCTCATAATGATTTTGAAGGATCAAAGAAAGTATTGCTCGATTTGATTGACCGTTATCAAGTAGATGTTATTGCGATTGGAAATGGTACGGCTTCTAGAGAGTCTGAAGCGTTTGTTGCTGCTTGCATCAAGGAAGCGAAGAGAAAGGTAGAGTACATTATCGTTTCAGAAGCTGGTGCTAGTGTTTATTCGGCTAGTCCTTTGGCAATCTCTGAGTTCCCAGATTTGACAGTTGAAAAAAGAAGTGCTATCAGTATCGGTAGAAGACTTCAAGATGCGTTATCAGAACTTGTTAAAATTGACCCGAAGAGCATCGGCGTTGGACTTTATCAACATGATGTACAGCAAAAGAAGTTGGACGAGTCGTTGGATTTCGTTGTAACAAAGACGGTCAATCGCGTTGGTGTCAACATTAATACTGCCTCATCTTCTTTGTTAAAGTATGTATCTGGACTTACTAAGAAAGCAATCGATGCTATTTTGGCATATCGGGATCAGTTTGGAAAATTTTTGAACCGTGATGAAGTAAAGAAAGTGAAGGGGATTACTCCGAAAGTTTACGAACAAGCCATCGGATTTTTACGAATTGAAGGTGGAAATCATCCGTTAGACAGAACTTCTATCCATCCGGATAATTATAAACAGGCAGAAAGTATTTTAAAAGAACTTGGTTTTTCTGCTAATGACATCGGAACGGATGCATTAAAAAATGCATTGAAAGATTTTGACTATAATTCATATATGGAAAAGCTTGGTATTGACCGTTATACGTTGGAAGATATCATTAAGGCATTTTTAGAGCCGAACCGGGATCCTCGTGATGATATGCCAAAGCCGTTGTTACGTGCTGATATTTTACATTTGGAAGATTTGCATGTTGGAGAGAAGTTGCAAGGAACAGTTCGCAATGTCGTCGATTTTGGAGCATTTATCGATGTCGGATTGCACGATGATGGATTGGTTCATATTTCTAAGATTTCGAAGAGTTATATTAAACATCCATCCGATATTTTAAGTGTAGGAGATATTGTTGATTGCTATGTAATCGGTATCGATTTAAAGAAACAAAAACTTTCTTTGAGTTTGATTCCAGAGGCATAAAAATAATCATATGCGTGATGCATATGATTATTTTTTTAGCAAGTCTTCGATGCATGCGGTGATATCTGGATAGGTCTTGGTTGCGACATGTTTTAAGACTGGATTTCCATTTTCTTTCATATATCCGTTGTAATCTTTAATCATAAAATAGTCGTTTACTTCATCGCCAAAGGTGTATACATCGTTTGGGTTCCATCCTTTTAACGAAATTAATTTTTGAATGGCAGTGCTTTTGTTTGTGTTTTGATTGATGATGTTTACCCATTTGGCACTCAAGTAACCGGATACATCTGGGTATTTTTGAACGATATCGTTTAATAAGTCATTTGTTTCTTTTCTTTGAGATAGGTCGAAAGATGCGATGATTGCAGTTCCATCCATGTCGTAGTTATCGTCATAAAAATTATAGCCGTCGTCGATGTAGACGCGGTCGATACAATCTGCTGAGTTTAAAGCGTTGATAATGTCTCTTCTGTTTTTATGAGTAATGTATTCACTGTATAATTCACTTAAGTTTTGATCGAATATTTTTGTGCCATCTCCGCATATAATATAATCGTAGAAGACACCGTAAGGACTGATGGTTTTTAAAAGACTGCTGATGTTTCTACCAGTCGCAATGATAAAAATGTTACCGGATTTACGAAATTCTTCGATGGTCGCAAGTGTCTTAAGAAAATCGGTTTCCTTGTCGTATAGACTTAAATCAAAGTCGCTGATTAGTATTTTCATGCTGTACCTCCAATTCTTACTTAAATTATATCATAAAAGTGTTGACAATGTTCCTTTTTTTGCGTATAATTAATATTGTCTTTGTTGCAGATGTAGTTTAATGGTAGAATAAGAGCCTTCCAAGCTCCTGACGTGGGTCCGATTCCCATCATCTGCTCCATTTATGAATTCGATCAATCTAGAAATAGATTGATTTTTTTTATGCCACGTCAGGAGCAAGAAGGCGATTGCACAGATTCTTAAGGAAAGGAACATTGTTACATCCGTCTTTATACTTTTTCATCTTCGTTGATATTTTGTTTCTTGATATTTTCATTCATTTGCCAAATGATACTGTCAAATAAGTTGTACCATTTGATTTGCACGCAAAATCTACTTTTTTCATATTTTGGATTATGATTTAGACATCGATCCAAAGGTTGTACTGTTAAAGGACCAAAGTGAACAGCCGTTGAATTTACATTATGTTGTGCTAAGATGACGCCAATGATGTCATCTTTTTTTAACCAAATAAAATCATTTTCAGTACCCAATAAAATAGCATCGATTGTTTTTCCATCGTTAATTCCTGATAATACAAACCGGTCGATTGCTTTTTTTAAAATATCTGGACGATTGATTTCTTTGTTGATAGCGTCAATTTTTTCTTGATTTTGTTCTTTATAGACTAGGGCAGAGGTGCGTTCTTTTCCGGTTCCATTTGTGGTTCCATCGGCATAATGATATTTTAAATATTCTATGATTGTTGTTTGCGTTACCTGACTGTCTATTAAAAAATGGATAAAAGACGAGATTCCTTCTTTATGAACGGAATTTTTTGCACCTTTTTTGATACTGACGTATTTCTTTGTTCCGTTTACTGTAATGACAATATCATATTTTTTTTGATTGTCATCTTGTTGGCATTCTATCAAGTCTTCTTGTGTGATGTTTTGAAATAAATCCGCTATGAAAGTTTGATAGAGTGGATTTAATTCTTTCATCTTTTTATGATGCAATGCAGCAGCAATGTTTGCTTCGTTTTGGAAGCTAGTTATATCTTGATTCAATTTTATCCCCCCTCACTTTAATTATTGTCTATCTGTTTATAAAATGACACAAAAAAACAACATTATTGTTGTTTTAAATTTGCCAATAGTTCTTTGGTTGCGGGGTTCATTGTAAAGCCTCTTTGCTGTAATTTTTTTTCTTGTTTTTCTAAACAATACAAAAGTGCTTCATCGATATCTTGGTATGCTAGTGTTTTTAATGGAAGTAGGTCATCTGGAATATCTTTTCTGCCAATTTTATCTGCAATATAGATGATTTTTGCTAATAAATCCATGTCTTTGTTTCCAATCGTATGATATTGAATGGCATGACATATATCGTCATCTAAATGGTATCTTTCTTTTGCTATTACAGCACCAATATCTGCGTGTTTGATGTTTTTATTTTCTTCTTTTAGCAACTCTTTTGATAAGTGATACGTTTCTATCCATTGCTTGCATTCTTCTTCTGGTAGTTCTTTGGCAATGTCGTGAAGAATCCCTGCTACATATGCTTTTTGTTCGTCGATATGATAGTGAACTGCTAGCTTTTTTGCTTCTTCTGCCACTCTAAGACTGTGGTCATATCGGAAAGGGGATAATTTTTCTTTTACTTCTTTTTCAATTTCTTCTATTGTCATATTTTCACATCCTCTTTTCTATTATAAAATATTTTTCAATAAAAAACGTACTTTTTGTACGTTTTATTGTGCGACTTCTTTTTTCTTTTGTTCGATTAAATAGTTGACAATTAATAACAAGATTCCAATTGCTAGTAAACATCCGGCACTCATCCAAATTGGATTGGCGTTTAATGCAATTGCGGTATCAATTTCTTCTAAGATTGCTTGTAAAATCATGTTCATGATCAAAGCGATTGGAACAACTAAAACGGCAGATACAATGGTTGCAATACTTACATTTACAATTCCTTTGTAGTGTGGTTTTTGTAATAGGAAAGTGATTGCCATTGCAACTACGAATACGATGATTAGAATCGTTAAAAATTCTTGTGAAGTTATGTAATTGTATACGTCTAATACGGTTTGGACATCTTGATCCATATCGTTTTGCACACTTTTTACAGCATCGCGATAGACTTGATTGAAATCTGTTTCACTAATTGCTTCGTCGATTGCTCGATCGATTTCTTCTTCGCTGATTTCATCGCCTATCGCACCGATAAACAAATCTTTGTTTTCTTGTAGAAACGTTTTGATATCATCGTTAATATCGATGTTTTCAATTTCATCTTTGGATAAATCCGCAACAATTCGTTCACTAATAGTGTCTACAATATTATTAAGTTGTTCATTGTTGTCTAATAGATCTTTAATTTCCTGTTTTTTCTGTTCATCTATTTCTGGCATTTGACTTTCGATGGAATCACTTATTTCTGTTGTAAATGTCTCTCTTCCAATGTGACTGATAATTTCATCATTGATGATTTGTTTTACATAGGTACAAGAGCAAAGTAAGAAAATAGTAATAACCATGACTGTAGTAAGTAACCCTCTTATCAACACTTTCATATTTATCCTCCTCTGTCTTTATTATAGCAGAGTGTCTTTCTGAAAAAAAGTTGTTTTTCATTTTTTGAAAATTTGGTATAATAGGCGTGATTTGGAGGTGTTAGTATGTTTGCAGAACAAGAGATGTTAGGACAAGCAACGGTTTCAATTGATCAAAAGAAACGGATTATTTTGCCACCTTTTACTTATCGTGAAGAAGGAGATACTTTAATCCTTATCAATGGGTATCAAGAAAACTTTGTAGAGTTAATGGCATATGAAAAATTTTGTCAACTATTTCAGAAAATTAAAGACGATAAGGATATTGAACTTTTGCGTAAATATTATTTAGCTGACTTTAGTAAACGGGTTGTCGATGCACATTATCGCATCATTTTATCTACGGCTTGTCTATCTATTTTAAAAGAGCCAACTGTTTTTGTGAAAGCTATATTTGATCAGGTGTTTTTATTTTCTAATCAGGATGAGTATTCCACTCATATTCAAAAAACTAAGTCTTTTGAAAGTTTCCCATATCGTTAGACTGTGTTACAATTATAATAGAAACATAGGAGGAGTATATGTTAGAAAATGTAGAAGTGTTTACACAGAGCAGTATTTGTATTCATGGTAATAAAAAGGTTTATTTTGATCCTTATCAGGTTCCAAAAGACTTTCACGATGCGGATTTCATTTTGATTACGCATGCTCACTATGATCATTTTAGTGTAGAAGATATTTTAAAAGTTAAAAAGGACGATACGGTATTCGTAGCTCCCATGGATGTCATAGAAAAAGTTCAAACGATATTTTCTAGTAATCAAATGTATGCAGTTGAACCGAATCAAACATTAGAAATCGAAAATTTATCTATCCGTACTGTACCAGCATATAATGTTGCAAAGCCTTATCATCCACAAGCGGCTTCTTGGGTAGGATACGTTATTTGCTTGGATGGTGTTACTTATTATGATGCAGGGGACACGGATGCATTAAAAGAAAACGAGTCTATCTCTTGTGATGTGGCTTTTGTGCCGATTGGTGGAACATTTACTATGGATTGGAAAGAGGCTTCTCAATTTGTCAACTGTTTGCATCCTAAAATGGTTGTACCGATTCATTATGGAAGTATTGTCGGAAGCAAAGAAGATGAAGTTCATTTTTTAAAACAATTGGATTCTGATATTGTGAGTGTCATAAAGTTATGATTGCCTTTTTCTTTATTTTGTGATAAAATATAGGCAATTTTAGGGGTGGTGTAGTGTGAAAAAGAAATTCCGTATTTTGCTTCGTTTGCTTATCTTTATCCTTATGATAGCAGTTGATGCATTTTATTTGTTTTATATTTATCATAGCAAGGGAGATTTAAGTTTACAAATTGTCATTAACTTTGATCCTCTGTTGTTTCGAGTTATGATTGTGTTCAATGTTCTCATTTTGGCTTATTTTATTTCTAAAATAATGAATTATGGGACTAAGATTGTTTCAATTCGGCCATTTCAGGCAAGTATCAATAAAGAAACTGGGGAAATCACGATTCTATTTACTTCGCAAACGAAAGATAATGTGAGAATGTATACGGATTTGAAAAAGTATTTCGTTTATGTTACAAAAAATAAACGAAAATTTGTCAAAGATAAATTTTATTTTATCGATTTAAATCAATATGGTGGTAATTTGACTAAGGTATCTCTTGGCGGATTACCTGAAGCATATGATTTAAGAGAATTTCGCGAAAAGGACTTCAAATAGTCCTTTTTCTTTACAAATTTATGGAAATATGATACAATAGGTTTCCTATCTGGAGAAGGGGTTTGGTTATGAAAAATTATACATATGAACAATTTTTACAATTATACGATTATGCAAATGAGAAAGTTAGAGAGCAAATTCAAAAAAATTGCTATCATTTTTTTATGACTTGGCCGGAAGAAAAGTGGAAAGCTACTTCACATGCATGTTTGTTTAAATTGCGTGTAAATGGTGTTATTCGGACATATCAAATACCAGTTGCTTTTATAATGAATAGTGCCAGAAGTTATGCAAGAGATAAATGTAGTGATGTAGAAGAAAAACAATTTTTTGCGAGATATCGAGAGTTTAGTGAAAAAGTAATGCATCGTGATGTACAAAGATTGCAAGATGTTTTTCAGGAATATTTACATTTGGATACCAATCCGACTAATTTAGCTACTTTAGATATGTACGTAAAACAGTTTGCAACTAGGGAAGAAGTAGCATTATATGAAAATGCCAAAGAAAGTAGAAAAAATCAGAGACTGGCTTTGGAACTTCAAAGAAGACAAGAGCGCTTTCGTGATGGACAAAAATCTTTTGAAATAGCGATTCAATATGGATTTGATTCACCAGAATTTCTGGCTTTGCCAGAAGAATTTGGGCTTTCCATGGCTACGGTTCGTTCTCGTATTTTGGAATATTTAAAGTCGGATTTACTTTCATCTGATGAAAAAGCAGAAGTAACTGCAAAATATAAGAAAGCAATTCAACAAATGAAAAAGAAATCAAACTCTTTTTCGAAAGATGATGATTCTCAAGAACTGGAAAAAATAACTCAAGATGTTTCACAATTTATTCAGTCTGATTTGCATAATCCATCTGCTGAATTACAAAATGAAGCACAAATTCTATTCGAACGAAATCCAGTTTTATATGAACAATATTATCAAAAGGTAACAGGTGATAAAGTTCCATTGTATTCAGGAATTCGCTCTGTTATGGCCGATGCAAAAGAAAGTATTCAAAATCATTCTACGTTTACTCCGAGATTTGCTTTGAGATGTATCTTTGAATTAGGTCAACCGATTAATGAAGTTTTACCAATTGCGCAGTCATTATTATCTAGCAGTGATTTTAATTATTTTAAATCTATTTCTAATTACTATACTCGCTTGACAAAAAATCAAACAAATGGATTTATTCCTACGATGGATGATTTTATGGCCCAACAAATTGAAGTACATTGTAAAAAAGATCAAAATGGTATGCCGATTGCTGGAACTGGAGAACAAGTAACTTTGGAGCATAAGCGAGAAGTAGTTCAGTTGATGGAAGCTTATCATATTCCATTCTGTTCCGCTATTTACAATGCAGCATTGCGACTATACATGAATGGAAATTTAATGGTTTCTTCTAAAACAGAAGATAGCAAAGTATCTAGTCCAGTTAAGGTTTTACGTATGAAAGGAGATTGCTAAATATGGCATCTGTAATTGATCAAATCGATTTATATTTAAAAAAATTGTCTGATTCCAAACAAGATTCCAAACAGGAGGAATTTTTAAAAGGATTGTATTCTATTTATATTTCTCCTGGCTATTTAGAAAATCGTACTTCATTTGATTATTGTGGTTTTCGTATTAATGCAACTATTTTTCGTCCGATTGCCTATAAATATGTTCAACTTCATCCAGAATCACCTGAAATAGAAGAAAAGTATTTTCAAGTGAAGAGAGCAGAAGCTATTAAATTTTTGCATATTGATGTTACTGAGTATGAGCATCAATTTAATCGTTTTTTAAATGGTGAAAAGTTAACTTCATCAGAGAAGGCTAATGCTGAAAAGTATGCTAATCAGTATGCTACTTCGAGAGAATCTAGGCAGTATCGTCAGGTAAAGGCAAGTATGAAGGCACCAGTAGTGAAAAATACGAAAGCTGCCATTGCCTATCGCAAATTTTGTGAATGTGGTTATACGGATGATTTTTTTGCTTTGTGCAAAGATTTAAAGGTTAGTCGTGCTAAACTTGTTATTTTACCATTACAATATATTGAAACAGAATTGAAGGGTGCTGAGAAGGAAGAAGCAATCAAGAAAAATCTTCATACTATGAGACAATTTATTGAACAATTGCAACAAGTAGAACATGATAAAAAGGTTCAAGCTGCTAAAACTTTGTTAGAAGGAGTTCTTGCAACGGATGCTCATGATATCTCTGCATTGTGTAAGCAATTATCGATTTCTAGAGAAGAAATAGAGAAAGCACTGGATTGTTTAAAGGATGAAAATCATTCTGATGTTCAAGAATTGCTCTCTCAGGTGGCAAGTAAGTACCAGATGGAAAATATTTTATTATCTTCTAGAATTAAAAAAGTTGCACGCATCGTAAAGGCGGATGCTGAAAAAGGGTTCCCTAATTCTTGCTATCGTATGTTAGAATATGCTCTTTACATAGGGCAACCGACAGGTGAGACACTTTATGAAGCAAAAAAAATCATGCCAGAAGAAGAGTATCGTCCTTTCAGCAAAATGGTACGTCTTTATGATCAGTATAAGCAATTTAGTTGTTTATATCATGTTGGTATGGTATTTCAAGAGAAAAGGTTTCATCAAGAACAAGATGGCAGTTTCACAGACTCTGTTTATCAGTTGAACGATGATGAAAAACAGTCAATTTTAGATTTCTTTAAACGTCATGATATTCCTTTTAATTATACACTTTATTCTGTTGCGTCAAAAAGAATTAAGGATGGTAGTTTTGATCCAAATGGAGATTTGACTTTAGATGGAAAAATTTTTCCAAGTCCTACGGAGAAAGTAAATCAAAAGAATTTTGACTAAGCAATTTTTAACTTTTCTCATATACTGTTAGAGAATAAGAAGGTGTTGTATGCAGTTATTAGTGAGTGATTACGATGGAACTTTGAATCCGTCTTGTAATCCATTTCGAATTCGTAATTTACAATTAAATATTGACGCGATTCGTGAATTTCGTGATAATGGCAATAAATTTATGATTTCGACTGGGCGTACTTTGCCTGCCATTCGACAAGAGATTGAAAAACATCGTATTCCGTTTGATTATTTAGCATGTAATGATGGTTCTATTTTGTTTGATCAAGATTACCATATTGTAGAATCTTTTTATATCAATTCCGATGTTGCTCGTGAGATTGTATCCCAAATTTTTCGGACCGCTTTGGGTGAAGTTTTATGTATGTTTGATTATTCTGGTATGACTCAAAATTTTGATAATGTTTTAGAGTTGGAATTAGTTACAAAATTAACTAAGTTTAAATCGGATTATTTACGGTTGCAAGAAATTGTTGCTCAGTATCCAGAGTTAGATATTATGAATTTTTTTAACATTAATTATATAAAGCTAAAAAATGGAAAGAGTCGTACAATTCGAACAGTGGAAGAATTAATTCATCCAGATGAAGTTGTAACAGTTGGTGATAATTTAAATGATTTGGATATGCTCTTAAATTACGATGGATATAAAATGCCAATTAGCAATCCATCTTTATTTGGTCATCAAATTCCTACTGTTTCTTCTGTGCATAAGTTAATTCAAAAAAAGTTACAGAAGTAGGTGATATGATGGAAATTGATGTAAAAAAAAATCAAGATCGTCAATTATTTTGGCGGGCACTTCACGAAAATGTAGAATTTCATTCTGGCAAGAAAAATTCAGAACTTTATATAAAGACACGTTATACATTAGAAAACGATATTCAAAGTTTCATGTCAGTTTCTGGTTCAGATATGTCCAATTTAAATCCAGATGCATTAGGGTGTTGCAGGTATTTGATTTATCCAATGTCGAAACAACAGATTTATCTTCGTTCTCTTTCTACTTTTCGAAAAGATTCACCATATTATGATTTATTACAACTTTCTTATTATCATGAAGTTAGTCACGCGCTTACGAATGTTTTATCGAGACATCAGGCAGGAGATGTTGTTTGGGTTGGATTACGCGAGTTCGGTGATACAGAGTCACATGGCGAACATTTGAATGAAGTAGCAAACGATTACTTTACTTTTTTATTAGGAGCACAGTATACACATATACTAGGTACGCATTCGCTTGATTTTATTTTAACGCATCCGAGTAGTGAATGGGGATTACCTATTTCCCATCCTCCTTTTTTTATGGCAGATTTGTGTCAACCATTATTATGGACATTCTGCAATCTGCCAACTGTTTCATATGATGAATTGTTTCAAAACGGACAAAGTCCTATCTTGAGTACGATTTCAATGCCCGATGGTTACTACCCGGTTAATGAGTTTTTATATGCTTCTCGTATGAATGCAGATACATTGGTCCAGTCAATTAATTCATTTTTAGATGATAATCGTGCTTATGAGACAATAACAGATTTGATTGATGATATTCGAAATAGTTATATAGCGAAGGATTCTTCGATTTATTCTAAGGTTAATCAATTTCAAGATATTTGTAATCAACTTTTTTTCTTTCGAGAGATTGCAATGCGCGACTTTTTCGCAAATGAAAAGTTGTTAGATCAGTATCATAATAGATACAATCAGTCGTGGAGGAATTTCTTTTATTCTCACTCGGATTATTTAGAAGATCATCCGAAAATATTAAAACGATAAAAAACAGATTTCAATTGTTTGAAATCTGTTTTAGTTTGTTTAGTTTTTCTTGAATTCTTTTTTTTCTCTTTTCTTTTTCTGCTTCATCTAATTGGTAAGTATTATTTTCAAGTTTCAGAATGTCGCCATCTCGTACTGAAAATGGAATTTTATCTTTTGAAATTTCTTCCATTTGTAATGTCTCTAAATTTTGAACGATGATTTTGTCATTTTCAATTCGATCTACACTGTATTTCATAAAGTCTCCTTATCCATTGGTGTTTGTTTGAATGGTTTGAAATGTGATATCTGTGCCATCGCTTGTCATAATGATTGTTCCGTTTTCGTCAGTTCTATAAATTTGTATATTTTGATTTTCTAAATTTTGAATGGTTGTGTTGCTAGGATGACCATAACTGTTTCCTGTACCGACACTGATAATGGCATAACTTGGATTTACTTTTTCTAAGAATGTTTTACTAGATGAAGTATTCGATCCGTGATGTCCGACCTTTAATACATCAGCAGAAATGTCTTTCTTTTCGATTATCGTTTCTACTTCTTTTTCAGCGTCGCCCATAAATAATATACTGGTGTTACCGTAAGTTAATTTTAATACGATGGATGTGTTATTTAAATCGCTATCATCTGTTCCAACGTACAAAACATCTATCGTTGCATTTCCTAATTTGAAAATAGAATCGATAGAAGGTGTTTGAAAGGCAATATTTTTGGCTTCTAAAGAATCTAGGACACTTTCGAATGTTGCAGTTGTTGTAATGGCATCTGGCATATAGAATGTATCGATATCGAAGTTGTCGATGATGTCATCCATGCCTCCGATGTGATCTTCGTGAGCATGCGTACCGATGACGTATTGGAACGATTCGATTCCTAAACTTTGAAAATAGGAAACGAGTTTTTTACCATCTTCGTTGTTGCCAGCATCGATTAACATATTGGCATCTCCGTTTTGGATTAAAATAGAATCTGCCTGTCCAACATCCAAAAACCAAATTTGTAATTTTTCACCATCTTGTATTTCTTGATTTGCTTGAACTATCTCCGGTGTTGGAGTAGGAGTGTTAGGATTTGCTTGACTCGGTTCTAAAAAGTAAAAAATACTACCAAAAATGACTAGAAAAAGTGCCATCAATAGTGAAATTTGTTTCTTTTTTCGTCTCATTTTTATCATCTCCTATTTTCATTTTATCATATTTCTTTTTTCTATGATAAAATAAAAGAAATTGTTTTACATTTTATGAAAATGCAACCGAAAGTTTACAAAAAGAACGTTATTTTAGATAGTGCTACCGCATCTTTTTTGTTACGATTGTTGTGAGGTGAGCAAGATGAAGTTTTGTGAAAAGTTAGCAAAACAACGAAAAAACAATAATTTATCACAGGAACAGTTAGCAGAGATGTTATCAGTTTCTAGGCAGGCAGTTAGTAAATGGGAAAATGGATCGAGTTATCCGGATATGGATAAGATTATTTCGATTTCTAAAATTTTAAATTGTACATTGGAAGATTTATTGGATGATGGTGTCATTAAGCATGATAGTCAACCGGAAGAACCACAGAAACGTCATAGTTGGATTCACGATTGGTTTCAATCATTTTTGAATTTTACAGAGAAGACGTACAACATGTTTTGTCGGTTGACGTGGAAAGGGAAAGTTCGCTGTCTATTTGAACTTCTCTTAATCGGTCTTTTCTTGGTTGCGATAGGCGCCATTGTTTATTCGATTTCCGATTGGGTTCTGTATAAGATTTTTTCTTTTTTACCATATAGTTTTCGTCATTACTTTGTCAATATATTAGGGTCTATTATTTTCTTTGCCATTGTATTGATTGGTATCATTATCTTTATTCGATTATTTAAAATGAGATATTTAGATTATATGGAAGATGTGGATATGAAATCTTCTGAGTCATCAGATGAAACAATCGACGGATTGGTTTCTCGTCCGCGAATCATCATTCGAGATTCTAAAAAAGAGTATTCCTTTTTTGGTCCAATTACTAAGTTCATTACTTGGATTATGAGAATTTGTGCCTTTTTCTTTTTTCTTCTCTTTGCATTCTTCTTTGTATGTTCCATTCTTTTCGATGTAATTCTGTTTTATCATTCGATTTATTCTATGGCATCGTTCTTTTTTGGACTTGCTATATTGGGAATTATCATGTTTTTGTTTGCTTGTATGCGTTTCCTTTATCAATTTATTTTCGTTTTGGCAATCGGATTTCGTAAATTGTTTTTAGTTGCTATGGCCGGTTTGGTTTTAATTGGTGTAGGAAGCGGGCTTGGAATTACCGTTTTATTGACGTATGATGAAAAGATATCGCTTACAGAAGATGAGTACGTTACTTCTACGTTTACGACAGTGTTAGAAGATGATGTATCTTGGATTGATACTCCATTTAATGTTCCTTTGGATTATGTTATCGATCCTACTTTAGGTAATCGTGAAATTAAAGTGGAAGTTCAATTGGCTTCTTTCTTGGAATATGATACTGATACGTTTGGACATGTTTGTCCCGATACTGAAAATGACAATTCAGATCATCTTTGTAATTCTTTTACCATATATTATAAAGGGCTTTCTTTCTATGAAACGTATCATCTTTTCCTTGAAAGTTTACAAAATCATACCATTTGGGCGGTGAATCGTGATCAATGGATGAAAGTTACCGTTACTTGCAATCAAGAAACTTTTGATACAATTACTAATTCTGATTGACGAGAAAAGTTGTTTATGTCATAATTAAACTGAGGTGTTATGATGGGTGAGAGTATTTTAAAACGGGCGAAAATGTCTGGGCTAATTCGTTTTATTATCTTTTTGGTATTAGCCGTTGTCTTTTTCTGTTTAATCCTTTTATTGGGATATTCTTTTCAAGATGTGACAGGAAACTATTGTGAAATTCGTACATATTAAGATTATGTAGAATGTTCTAGAAAGGACCAATATTTTGTAAAAGTTTATTCTGACTACGTTTATGAGGCTGGTTATGAATACTATGATGTTAGTACAGATATTACACTTTCTAAGTTTGTCGATTTTGAAATTCCTTTAGAGGGAACAGAGTCTTATATGTCTCTTTTAGGAGTTGTTTCTGTTAGTGATTTGGATAAAATGCAAGAACAGATTAACAACGGTGAGACTGCTACTTACGTTGGCCATTTAGGGGAACTAGATTCTAGTTATAATGAAGGACTTTTTGCTGTTGTAGATGGCTATGTCGATTACTATACTGGTGAAGAGTTTTACAATGAGTACGGATTTGCTTATACCGAAGATGAGGTTTATAACTTTATTTTACCTCTTCAAGTAAATGGATATGATCATACGACAACTTCTATGTATATCTATGTAGCGATTTTTGGTGGAATTGGATTATTTTTCATTGTCTTAGCAATTTTAGCATTCCGTGAGTTCTTAGATCCAAAACGGAATCATTCTTTCAAAGCGTTGACGGATGAAGATTTAGCACGTGCTGATATGGAATATCAACAAGGAACATTCTCGTTTAACGAGAAAAAGTTTAAAGTGAGTGATCATTTCTTCTATATTTTAGCAGGACCAAATATTACGATTGGTAAATTAGCAGACATCACCGACTTGAGTATTTATGAAGTAAGAAGTAGAGGAATTGTTACTAATCGATACTTGCGGGCTCGGATGGCAAGTGGCAAAGTATTTGATATCGCAGTTAAGAAGAAAGATATTCCACGATATGTCGAGGAGTTAGTAAAGAAGAATCCGAATATCGACGTTGATCCTTCTTGTGAAGTAGGACGTAGTCGTGAAAAAAAAGAAAAGAATTCTGATGTCAAAGAAAAATAGAGATGATATTAGATCAATAACTAGTGACGAAAGTTACTAGTTTTTTTAATGATTTTTGGTATAATGAATATAGAGTAGATAGAAGGTGTTCAAATGAATTATTCAAAGTTGGTATCTTTTTGTATTCGCAATGGTCACGATGTTGATAAATTGAAAGAGGTGCAAAACGAGTTAGAAAAACCAGGTGCTATATCTTTTTTTGAACAACATTCTTTTGAAGTGACTCCAGAGATGGTTATGGTAGCGCCTTCTTTACTTGCTTCGCATACTTTGAAAATGGAATTTGTAAAAGGAGATCCTAATCGTGTTATCTATTTATTGAAAGAGGAATTGGACGATGAAGTAGTTTCTTATCTCGATTCGATTTCTTATGCACCGACGAGGAAAATTTATGAAAAGAATCCGGTGTTATTTCAGATTCCTTCTTTAGTCGAGCGAAGTGAGAGTGAATATGTCGATGTGATGGTATTAGATCCTAATCATGTTTTTTCTTATATAGACATGTTCCTATTAGAAGAAAATAATTATTTGTTTCGAGAATCTGATTTTATTCGGAATCCAAATTTACGAAATTATAAAAAAATTATGGAATGCGCCATTCGTCAAAATCCATCTTTTATTCGTTATATTGGTGCGGATATCATGTTGAGTCCTTCTGTTTTAAAACATGCACTTAGTGAGTATCCAGTTACGAAAGAGGTCTTGGAAAAAAATCCTGCTATGGTTCAAAATGATTATTTGATGTCTTATTTGATTTTTCGGGATCATAATTTCAAACTTTATCATTTGACCAAAAGTGAACAGAGAATGTATATTGCAACATTTTTAAAAGAGAAAAAATATGATGCTTTACTAAGCCTTCCGTTTATGAGACCACCTTTTCAAAAACGTTTTCAATCAGCTTCTATGAAAGAATTGTTACCGTATTTTGATGTGGATTTAAGTTTCAATGATGTTGATACACAAATGAAATATCAACAATTGTTAAACCAGCTTTTTTCGATGCAAGCAGAATTTGATTACCAACAAAATAAATTGCATTTCTTATATCCGGATGTTGCTTCTATGAATTTAGCTTTCCAAAATGCTTTTCTTCGTCATGAAGAAGAAAATTTAATTTCGGATTTAGATACCTTTATTAATCAAGGGCAAGAAGTTGTTACAAGAGAACAATTGACATCTTTAGTGCAAAGCGTTAAAGATAATCAACAATCTTCTGGTACTTATCGAACAAAAGAAATTAGCAATATTTATTCTTTTCTTTTAAATTTACATCGTGATGTTTATTTGTCAAAATCTGTGAGTCAAATGAAAAAGAAAGTCATTAAAGATTTGGAATTGTCTTCTAAGGCTGAAAACAAAGTTAAATTAGGAAAGAGTATTCGTCGAATTCAGACAGATTTTCAACATCAAAAGTGGGACGATTATGGTGGTTATGATCATCTTTTAGAAGAGTTGCAATCCAAACGGGAACATGTTTTAAAGATGCATCATGTTCGGTCGACTTTATTTGATTTTACAGAGGAAGAGTTTTCACAGTTAGAAAATTTGTGTTTACAGGGAAAGCTTAGTCGAGAGACGGTTGCGGATACTTTGCACTCTTATGATGTAAAGTTGGATTTGGAAGTGTTCCGTTTTTACAATCGGTTTTATGCAGATCTTGCTAAGGAAGATAAACGTACTTCTAAATTTTCAGTCAAAATGAGCGATAAAGAAAAGTTTCCATATCATTATTTAAATTATCAGTTTGCAAATGAAGAACATATTTCTACTGTATTGCAAACTTTGTTTTCAAAAATTAAAGAAGAAGACATTCCTAACATATTGAATACGTATCAAAGGTTTCCGGAAATTGCATCGTTATTACCTTTGGTTGATTTAGTACCATCTTTTTCTACGGATACCTATTTGTCCATCTTGACAGATTATCCAGAAATATATCAAAGATTGACGAGTGATTCTTCGGCTAAGTATCTTTATGATAATAATCCGTTATTGTACTTGATTGGCCATATGAAACAAGTTATTTCAATGGCGAATGGATTAAAAGAGGAAGAAAAAGAGTTATATCCGCTTATTTTAGGAGATAGAGTTGTATCTTCTTTACCATCCGAATTGCTTTCAGATTATACAAAAGTATACATCGAGTCTATGTTACGGGAAAAGAGTAGTATTCCGCAAATATCTGGCTCGGTGGGACCTTATTCTTATTCTACAACGACAACGGAACCTGATAATTTGTTAATCGGTTCAAAATTTAGTAGAAGTTGTATTGATTTGACTAATGTTTCGGGTGCTCCTACTTATCGTGGTTGTCTAACGAAACCAAATATGGATGTTTTGATTGTTCGCGATAAATTTACTCATGAGATTGTTGCTCGTAGTATTTTGTTCCGTACAAAAAACACCGTTATGCTTGCACCTTTTTATGATACGAAGGGACATGTTTTTGCACCTTTTTTACAAGATGATGTATTGCAGGAAATTGGCGATAAAATGATGTCTCAAGCGAAGCAGAAAAATGATTCCATCGATGCAATATTATATAATTGTGGTTTATTTCCAACTTCTGATTTACACTCTCCGATGATTGAAGATAGTCGTTTGTTTACAGATTTTCTTCATGCTGATTTAGGTCCATATGCTTTTGTTTTAAAAACTTCAGACAAGTATGTTGGCGGGTTAGAAAGTAGCCAAGTAGATACTTCTTCATTTGAGAAACCGATTTATGACCGTCTGCGTCAACCAGTGAAAACAAAAGAGGATATTATAGAAAATGATTTAAAACGGATTCAAGTATTAGATGAAATTATCAAACAAGGTAAGTTAGATGTTCGTAGCAAACCGATTTTATTAGATGATTTTGAGTCGTTGTACTGTGGGGAAGATTGGTATGCTGGCAAGCGTAAAGACGGACAAGTCGATTGTGTAATATTACCTACGATGGATGTTCGTGTTCCAATGGAACTTGCTCAGACGAATTTACCTCTCAATATAAACACGTTTGGTGGACAAACTAGATAATCCTAGTTTGTTTTCGTTTACATTTGAAATTTTGTTTGGTACAATGAAAGTGAATTTTGCAGTAAAGGATGTAGATTATGAAAAGTAAGTGGTCTAATTTATTGAAAGGAAACGATAAGAAATCTTTGACGGTGTATTTCATTTTTCGTTTTCTAATTATCGTTTGTATGATTCGGGAATTGTTCAATGGTAATTTTCAAAATGCAGCCCTTTGTGTGTTATCGTTATTTTTGCTTATTTTACCATTTTTCTTAGAAAAGAAGTTGAAAGTACAATTTCCAAGTACTTTGGAAATTATCATTTTTGTTTTTATTTTCGCAGCAGAAATATTGGGAGAAATTAATAATTTCTATGGTGCTATTCCATATTGGGATACAATTTTACATACATTAAATGGATTCTTATGTGCCAGTGTCGGATTTTCTCTTGTTTATTTACTTAACGAAAGGAGTAAGTCAGTTCATCTATCGGCTGTATTTGTCGCTCTCGTTTCTTTCTGTTTTTCGATGACAATTGGAGTTGCATGGGAGTTTTTTGAATTCGGCATGGATCAAGTATTTCATTTAGACATGCAGAAAGATACGATTGTGAATGAAATCCATACGGTAACATTAGATCCAGAACAATCGAATCAAGTGGTTTCCATTGAGGATATATCGAAGACACTCATTTTGAGTGAGAATGGACTTCATTCTACGGCCATCGATGGATATTTGGATATCGGTTTAAAAGATACGATGATGGATTTAATTGTCAATTGCATCGGTGCATTTATCTATAGTGCATTCGGTTATTTATACATTGTTAATCATGAAAAATATGGGTTAGCGGGAAAATTTTTAACACGAAAAGCCTGAGGAAAATATTTACGAAGGCTTTTTCTTTTTGTATAATAAATAGATAGAGGTTATACTATGGATCAAAGTAAAATTGGACAATTGATTAAAAAAATTCGCAAGGAAAATCATTTGACGCAACAGGAATTTGCGTCTCGTTATGGTGTGACATATCAGGCTGTTTCTAAGTGGGAAAATGGCAAAAATATTCCGGATGTTGCACTTTTGAAACAGATTTGTCAAGATTACCATATGGATTTGAACGATTTTTTAGATGGTGATTATATTCCCAAAAAAGAATCGAAAGATAAAAAATCATGGCTTTGGTTAATTTTGTTGTTTGTTATTTTAATCGGTAGTTTCTGTTTGTTGTTTTTCTTATTTTACCGTGATGATAACTTTGAATTTAAAACGTTGTCTAGCGATTGTGATATGTTTACGATTACCGGTAGTTTGGCATACAATGCTAGAAAGTCTTCTATCTATATTTCGAATATCGATTATTGTGGTGGCGAAGATGATGCGTTGTATACAAGAATTGAATGTGCTCTTTACGGAAGTACGAATTCTTATGATACCAAAATATCTGGTTCCGTATATGAGAATGAAAATGGAATTCGATTAGAAGATTATTTACAAGATTTTTCTATCAATGCATCCGATTATTCTAGAAACTGCGCGGAATATATCAATAACAGTTTGTATTTAGAAATTATTGGAACGACAATCGATGGAGAAGAGGTTCATCATCACATTCCACTTTCTTTAAATGGTACTTGTTCTCTCGATTCAACCGCAGGTTGAGTTTTTTCAACTTACGTTTGATTGAAAAATAAATAGATCTTTTTTATAATTATTTTCGTAGGAGGGAAAAATTATGAAAAAAAGAACAAAACAAAAGGCACCATATTTTATCATTGGTGGAATTTTAATATTAATTTTGATTGTTGGTGGAATTTATCTTTATTTAGATCGTCAATCATCTTTTCATGACGAACTAGAATCAGTTGCTAGTTTGGTTACGGAACAAGTACGATATGAAGCGGATTTTACGACAGAAGGGTATACATTAGAAAATGCCAATGTCGTGTTGGATCCATATCACATTTCGCCGTTAACAGCACTTATCATGTTTGAAACAGAGGAGAGCGTTGCGCCAACGGTTACGATTGAAGGAAAAGATAAGTGGACTACGTATACTCATACATTTGAAGAAGGAATGGAACACTATTTGCCAATTTACGGTTTGTATGCGGGAACTGTAAATGAAGTTACAGTTACAGTAGGAGATGAATCTAAAACATTTGAAATTGAGACGGCAGAATTACCAGATGATTTCATTTTACCGACTTCAGTAACTGCTGATAAGTCTGAATTAGGAAATGAACTTTATTTCTTTACACCGTCTTCTAAAGGATATACTTGTGCATACGATGTCAATGGGGATGTTCGTTGGTATTTAACGAGTTATGCACTTTGGGATAATTCGAGATTAGACAACGGTCATATTTTGATTAGTACGGAACGTCTTGTCAATTCTCCTTATTACATGACCGGATTATATGAAATCGATTTGCTTGGTAAAATTTATGTCGAGTACAGTTTGCCGGGTGGATATCATCACGATTATTTTGAAATGCCATCTGGTAACTTGTTAGTAGCAACGGATGACTTTAATAGCGATGCTGGTACAGTGGAAGATGTTATCGTAGAATTGGATCGTTCAACTGGCCGTATTGTAAAAACATTCGATTTAAAGAATATCTTAAATATGGAAGATGGTCAGAGTGAGAACTGGACGAGTTACGATTGGTTCCATAACAATTCTGTTTGGTACGATGAAAAAACAAATTCTATTACTCTTTCTGGAAGACATCAAGATGCCGTCATCAATATTTCTTATGAGACGGGTGAATTAAATTGGATTATTGGAGATTCTACTAATTGGAGTGAAGAGTATCAAAAATATTTCTTTACACCAGTTGGAGATGGTGATTTTGAATGGCAATGGAGTCAACATGCTGCGATGATTACACCAGAAGGATACGTATTTATTTTTGATAATGGAAATAATAAATCTAAAATTCGAAAAGATTATGTTCCTGCAACGGAAAGTTACTCTCGTGGTGTCATGTATGAAATCAATACGGAAGATATGACCATTCGTCAAGTTTATGAATATGGTAAAGAACGTGGTTCTGAATTTTATTCACCATACATTTCCGATGTCGATTATTTAGCAAGTGATCATTATATTGTTCACTCTGGTGGTATCGTCTATGTCGATGGGGAAAACTCTAATCAACCAGCTGGAATTTCTGGTGCGGATCGATTGGTTTCTGATACGGTTGAATTGTTAAACGATGACGTGATTTTTGAAATTGTTTTACCAACAAATAATTATCGTGTTGAAAAACTAAGTTTATACACAGAAAATGAAACCTTTACATTAGGAAAAGCACGTCGTTTAGGAACTTTAGGAGAAACGACAGTAACTGATACAGAATATGGATTTGTATTGGATGCCAAAGATATCAATTCTGATTACGAATCTCATAATATTTCGATTACGAAAGAAGAGGATCGTCTTGTATTCTCTGGTCAATTTGTAAGAGGAACGGACGTCAATGTCATTTTATATCAAAATGGTAAAAAATTAATTTACAATGTACCAATTAGTAAGAAACCTTACACGGCACTTTGTGTCGACATCTTCACGGAAGAAGAAAATGAAAATGGTATTGTCGTTACGAAGTACATTAACGATGCGGGATTACGTGGTACATACTCTGTCTATGTACAGATTAATGATCAAATTTATAAAACGAAAGCGAGTGTTCAATTTTCATGAAAAAAGATTATTTGATAACAGGAGGATTACTCCTTGTCGTTATTTTATTGGGTGTATTCTTATATGTGAATTATGGCCCTGGTAACAACCGAGTTTCTTATAATAATCAAGAAACTCCTGCTACTTCTGAATCGGATGATAATGTAACTAGTACACCATCAGCAGATGAGACTCCTGCTAGTACACCGACATCAACACCTACTGCTACAGCAGACTCTGGTAGTGAAACATATAATAATAGCGATGTTCCACAATTACAATCGGATATTCATTTGAGTGATGTGAAAGAGGCATCTAACGGAACGTTTAATATGTATTTGTTTTATGGTAGAGGATGTCCTCATTGTGAAGAATTGATTGAATTTTTACAAAGTTTATCGGATCAAGAAAAAGCAAAATTTAATTTATACACTTTTGAAACCTGGTACGATAATGAGAACAAAGCTTTGATGGAAGATGTTGAAGTAGAACTAAATGTTAACATTGGTGGCGTTCCATTTTTTATCATTGGAGATCAAACATTCTCTGGTTATGGAACTTCTATGAATGATGATATCATTGCTGCCATCGATGCAGAATATGCCAAAACGGATCGTTACGATTTAGGTATGTCTTTGTTACAAAATCAGTAAAAGAACATTTTTGTTCTTTTTTTCTTGCATCGACATTTTTCTTATTTTCATTTTCCTATAATGGAAGCGGAAAGGGGAAATGTATGCAGAAAAAAATTAGGAAGTACAGTAAAGTATTTTTCGCTGTAGCAGTGTTGGTAGGGAGTTTTTTAGCAGTACCAGTATTCGCAGAGGTAAGCAAATGGAGTGCACCACAGTATCAGATGAATGAGATGACAGAAGGGATTGTGGCATCTGATGTAACCATTACGGATGTAGTGGATGAAAACGGTAATCCATCAAAACATTACGAGATTACATATACGATTCCAGAAGGATTCGACCAAGAAAGAATTACTTTGGTCCCGGATGGATACATCAGAGATGCGGCATTACCTGGTATGAACGATAGTTTTATCATCCATATTCGAAACGAGTCTTCCCATGAATATGCATATGTCGATGATTCATTTGTTCTAAGTGTCGAAGATTTTTCGATTTACGATGAATCGGTTTTAGGAGACATCGTCTCTTCCGCGACATCTTTCTCTGGTGTTCCAATCCGAGAAGAAATCAGTTTTTACCGGACGAAGAACACAGCATTACAGGCACTTTTCGGAGTTGATAGAACTTCTGATTTGACGTCAGAAATGGTGCAAGATGATTCCATTAGTGCACAGTTAGATCCTATAAAGTATCCGAACGGTGTCGCAGATTTAAACCTTTACTATTTGGATTTCTATAATGCAAAATATGGTACGAATGCAACGAAGTTAGAGGATTTACCAGATAAGGCAATCTCAGAACTATTGGATGGAAACTATACGCAAAGTGCAAGAGAAAGTAACCGCGAAGTCATCGAACTTGCCTTTAACTATCTATACAATAAACTAGTTGCATTCTCATTTGGACAAGAAGAAATCAATGATGAAAATAGTCAGAATTATAGCATCGGTTCTTACATGCGAAAAGAATCTTCTTATCAATATGCTAATCGGTTGCTTCAAGATTCGTTTGCGAAATTAGAGTCGGGTGAAGAAGCAAGTATCAACATGCCACATATTTATATCAACGGTCGTTACACTACAAATACCTATATGAATTATTACATCGGTTTTTATTTGGAACTACAACTAGAGAGAACCGATATGCCAGTATCTGGTGAAGTAGAAGTTCCAACTCCACCGAAGACGGATTATGTACCGTAGATTACTCATTGTCGCTTTCACCTTGATTGGAATTGGTATTTGTATCCATTTTTTATCTTCCACTAATTTCTTTTTTGAGAGTCCATACGAGGTGGTCGTTACACCGACTCCTTCTCACGATGTGGTGCCAGTTTCGTTTTCGAATCCATTTTCTACCAAAAACGAAATTGCGATTTTAAAAGAAACGTATCAAAATGACGATATTATTGCAAAAATAGAAATTGAAAATACGGATTTTAGTAGCGTTGTGTTGCAAGCAGAAGATAATGAGTTTTACTTAGATCACGATTTGAGCGGAAAACCTGATGGAATGGGGAGTACCTTCCTAGATTACCGGAATGTTCTAACCGATCAAAAGTTATTAATCTACGGACACAATTCTAGAAACGTCAATACGGAGTTTCAAATTTTAGAACAGTATTTGGATGAATCCTTTTATCCAGAACATTCTATTTTGACACTTAGGAGTGAGAACGGTTACTATCGTTATCAGGCTTTTGCTGTATTGATTGTGAAAGATGAAGTAGAACACATGAAGTTATCGTTTACAGAAGAAGAGTATCAAGCTCATTTAAATTACTTGAAAGAGAACTCACTTTACGACACGGAAGTTTCGGTTTCAATAGATGATGATATTTTACTTTTGCAAACTTGTTACTATTATCCGGAAAACTCATTTATCGTCGTTGCTTTTCGCAAAATATAGACGGAACAAAAACTTGTTCGGTCTTTTTTCTTTTGTTATAATAAAGTCAAATGGAGGACTTATGGAACAAATGAGAATTATGTTTGATATGGATGATGTTTTAGTTTCGGGAGGATTTTTATATCTGATTAACTCTTATTTAGGAACACATTATACGGAATCGGATTTTAAAACGTATTACATGCAAGATATCGTGCCTGATAAAGAGGCTTTTTTTGAGTATTTCTTACAGCACAATTTATATGATTATGCGACTGTTACAGAAGGTGCTACCGAACTGTTAAAAGAATTAAATGAGTATCATAAGGTGTACATTGGAACGTCTTATATTATTCCGGAAGTTGTGTCCCAATCTGGTGTATTGCTCGATTATAAATATCAGTTTTTAACGAGAACATTTCCGTTTTTAGATCCCAATCGATTTGTCTTTTTAGGAGATAAATCTGTTTTACAGTGCGATGTAAAAGTGGATGATAAACTTTCTAATTTAGAAAATGCAGATACAAAAATCTTGTATACGGCGTATCATAATTTGGATTTGGCAGATTCTGTTATCGAAGAATATGGTGCAGTAAGAGCAAATGATATGCAGGAGGTCAAACGATTGATTTTAAAAAAGTAAAGAGATGGTAATATGATTTTAAACGTGAGTGGTAGATGTGACATTGTGGCCTTTTATACAGATTGGTTTTTAAAACGATATCGAGAAGGATTCGTCGATGTCAGAAATCCGTTTTATCCAAAACAAGTAAGTAGAATCTATTTTGAAGATGTCGACTTGATTGTGTTCTGTACGAAAAATCCTAAGCCAATCGTGCCTTATTTAAAAGAGATTTATAAACCGATTTTATTTCAAATCACTTTGACGCCTTACAAGCGGGATGTGGAGCCGAATGTGATAAAGAAAGATGAAATTATCGAATCGATTAAGCAAATATCCAACGAACTCGGGAGGGAATTTGTCTCTGTTCGCTATGATCCGATTTTTATTAGTAAAAAATATTCTCTTTCTTATCACTTGAAAGCATTCGAACGAATGTGCTCTTTACTTGATGGTTATGTAAAACAAATTATCGTATCGTTCATCGATGAATATAAGAATTCAAAGAAAAACTGGGAAATGTTAGGAATTCTTCCTTTTACTGAATCAGATTATGAAACGATTGGTAAAGAATTTAGTCGCATTGCCAAGAATCATGGTATGACTGTACAGACTTGCTTTGAGAAAAATAATTTAGTGAAATACGGTTTTGTCGAAGGCGAATGTGTATCTAGGTTGCAAGCGTATCAATTAACTGGCAAAAAGTTTCCAGCATGGAAGGCACGCGGTTGCAGTTGTGCTGCTATGGTAGATATTGGTGTTTATAATTCTTGTAAGCACTTTTGTAAATATTGTTATGCTAATTTTGACGAAGAACAAGTTCTTTCTAACATGTCTCATCATGAGAACGACTCTTCTTTATTAGTCGGACACTTAGAAAGTGATGATGTGGTTAAGGTAAGAAGGAAGTAAAAGATAAATACGAAAAATAAACTGATTATTTTATTTTTAGAAAAGCATTGACATGTGTATATACATTGTATATACTGTAAATAGGTGATGAATAATGGAAGTAAAAGTTCAAAAGTGGGGGAATTCATCTGGAATCCGAATCCCAAGCAGTATTTTAAAATCTTTAAATATTAAGACAAATGATATAGTAAACATTGAACAAGATGGCGATAAGTTAATTGTGAGTATTCCTAAGAAAAGAAAAATATCTTTGAAAGAACGTTTTCAAGAATATCATGGTGAAAATTTGGCGAAAGAATTTTCTTGGGATGGAAATGTAGGTAAGGAAATATGGTAAAAAAATATTGTCCAATGCAAGGAGATATTGTTCTTTTAGATTTTAATCCGATTAGAGGGCATGAACAGGCTGGATATCGACCAGGAGTAGTTATTAGTAATAATGTTTTTAATGAACAAACAGGGATGGTGATGGTTTGTCCAATTACTTCTAATCTTAAAGTTTATCCAACACATTATATTTTAGAAGACACCAAAAAAGTTTCCGGCTCTGTTCTATGTGAACATATTCGAAGCATCGATTATGAAGCGAGAAATTTAAAGTTTGTTGAAAAGTTGAGTGATAATGATTTACTTAGTGTTATTATGTTATTGAATGCTTGTATAGAGGAGTGAAGTTTCCAGTGACAAAATATTTAAAAGTAATGTTTGGTGAAAATAGTGGAGCGGATTCATCTGTTCGGTATCAAATTGGGGAAGTCAATGTCGCATCTCATTGGGATCCTACTGCAAAATCTGGAAAAGATTTTGGTGGATTTAATTTTTCGACGGAAAGTAAAATTATCCGCTGGCTTCACCGTGGTGATACGTTATATGATGTTATCGTTCCTCCTGATGCAGAAGTAATCGATGTAGTAGATTCTGCTACACCACATGGAGTATTTCGTTCTAATAAAATCATCCTTCAAAATCCTAGAAAAGTAACGGATGAGATGGCACTTGATTTTTATTATAAGTCCGATATTCCAGAAGTTGCCTATTATCGTGCATTAGGAGCAGTAGCTCTTATGGATTATAAAAAAACGGCACTTCAAATTTTTCATGATAAAGTAAATGAATCTAATGTTCATACGGTTCTAGAAGAATGGAACGAGATGGTTCATAAAAAGGGAAGACGTCAAAACGAGACCGTCTTACTCATTCAAGATATGTTGGAGTCGTTACAAAAGAAGGCGCAAAATAGATAAAAAACTTATCTATTTTTTTGCTTTTTATAAAGTCTACGTTCCGTCGATTGCTTTTTTTGGAAAAGTATTTTTATAATATAATATAGAAGGTGAGTGAATATGGATTCAGAACGTGTTGGTAAGTTTATTTGTATGTTACGAACTAGGAAAGGGCTTACACAGGAAGAATTGGCCAATCAAATTTGTGTAACAAATAAAGCGGTATCGCGCTGGGAACGTGGTGTAGGACTTCCCGATATTTCTCTTTTAGAGCCTTTGTCTAAAGTTTTGGATGTTTCTGTTTTAGAACTTTTAAATGGTGAATATTCCAATCAAGATGATAATGCCCAAAAAAAGGATATTAATTTGTTATTACATACTTTCGCTCTTTCCAACAAACAAGGTAAGAAACATTATCTTTTACTCCTGTTATTTGGAATTCTTCTTTTTATGATGATTTTATATTTGAGTACTGATTTTCAAGGATTTGACAATATGACATTATTTACGTTAATGAATAATTTTTCAATTATTCCTTTTATCAATATCATCTCTACGATACAGTCCGGTAATTATATGAATTTGTTGCGAAATATTATCGTTAATTTTATAATTGGCTCTATTATTGGAATCTTTTGTTTGTATTTTAAACAAAAGAAACAACATCTTTTTAGATTTTTACTTTTGACGAATATTTTGTTAGAAATTCTTAAATGGGTTTTATTGCTTGCCATTTTCGATATTGATGATATTTTGATACGTATTATTTCAGGAGTAGTTATCGTTTTTGTTTATAAGCATTTTGAAAAAATAATATAGCATCTGTCACAAAAATTTAGATTTGTTTTTCTCATATGAAAGAAGCAGGGGAGATTCCCTGCTTCTTTCGTATTATTTATTATTATTTCTTTTTGGTTAATGACTTATATAAAGGACTACTTAACTGTTCGCCTGACATGTTTTGCATATATCCTTGATAGTTTTTATCTTGTTCTCCTTCGGCGGTTAAGTAGTAGATTTGACAACATTTCATATCTTTAATCAGTCTAAGTGGTTTGACTGGTCTAATTCCCATATGCCAATATCCTTTATATCCTAGGGAACCCATCCCAGCAGAACAGTGAACGTGAAGGCCATTGCGACCTAAAGAACTACGGCCACTCATCATTGGTACGACACGATTCGTTTCAGTCCATTCGTTGGTTCTGCCTAAATAGATTTCATCTGGATAAACCCAAATACCATCTTCTCCAATCTGAAATTTTTGAGTTGCATTTTCTTTTTTCATATCTAATACTGGATCAGAATAAATGGCAATTGTATCATTTAAGGTTAGGTTGACAGAGTTTGGATTGATGACAATGTTATCTTGTGGTGTAATGATAATATCCGGATTATCGCCTTGCATTCTTTTTTGAATCTCTGTTCCACTTAGCATTCCGGATTGATATAATCCACAAGATTTTTGATCGTCTATTTTTCTGATTTCGTTTGATGGTTTTAAACTAGGGAAGAATGCTAAGTTGGCGATTTTGATATCTGGATAAATAATTGTCGGTTTGGATGCGATGATACTTAATAGTAAATGGTCATCGAAGTGATCCGTTTTATATCCGTTCGTTAGTTCAACACTGACACCTAGTAAAGATAACATCGTTTTTCCATTCATGACAGGAACGTAACCGTTCGTCGTTACTTTTTCCACTGTTTTGGTTAAGTATACTTTATGTGGTTCTAATAGTAATCCTGTTTCTGGAATCACGACTCTTCTTAAATGACTAATTTGATCTTTTAATACTTCTTGTAAATAATTTTTACAATTTTTGGTGTCGACAATTTCATAATCGAATACATATAGAACATTTCCGATTCGAAGGTCACAACTGTTTGGCTTTTTTAAAGCATCTTCCGCCATATTTTCAATTTGGATGGTGCCATTATCGATTTGTTTTTTAATTTCATTACTTGTTAACATTCTTTTTCACCATCACTTTCTGTCCTTCGTATTCTTGTGATAATCTAGAAGCTGTCGGCTCTACTTGTCCAAAGTATTTTCCGCGATATTCGATATCAGCATCTCCAATTAAAGGGTAGTAATAGACACGTCCAATTGGCATGCCAGGGTATACTTTGGTTGGATTGGTGCAGACAATTTCTAAGGTCCATGTGCCTTCAAATCCGTTGTCCCCGAATCCTGCTGTTACGTGGATTTCCATTCCGACTGCTGCTAATTCTTCACTTTCTGCTAGTAGGGGAACGAATCCATAAGTTTTGGTATACTCTTGAGTTCGACCGATGTATAACTCGTTTGGTTTTAAAATAAATCCATCTTCATCCATTTTAAATTCTCTTGTTGAAGTAGGATTTGTGATACTTAAATAGGGAGCATCGTACACTTTCAATGTGTCTCCTAAAGTAACTTCTATGTAGTCATCTTTAATGTGATCGATTCCACCGTCTACATATATGCTATTTCTTGTGATTTCTGTTTTGATTGCGTCTTTATCTAACATATAAACCCTCCTATTTCAAATTTTAACAAAAAATAGATAAAATAACAATTGTAGATAAGTAATTTCTAGCGACTCTCTATACTTTTTGGTACAATAAAATAAGGAAGTGAATCGTATGAGGAAAGTTCTTGCTCATGGTACGTTTGATATCGTGCACTACGGTCATGTTCGTTATTTGGAACGTGCTAAAAAATATGGAGATTATTTAATTGTCTATGTCACTTCGGACAGACTTGCCAAAGAAAAGGGAAAGAATCCGTATTTTAATGAAGAGATTCGAATGAAGATGATTTCCTCTTTTAAAGTGGTAGATGAAGTTATTTTGCGGGATAGTGAAATTACTCCTCAAATGTTAGAAGATTTACAAATTGATGTGATGGTTACAACGACGCATTACTTTGATTATTTAAAGGATTCTTGTAAGAATGTTCATATTGAACGAACAGAAGGGATCTCTTCTACGATGATAAAGGAGCATCTTTTAGAGGAAAAATAAAGGCAATTCAATAGGAAGTATGATTTTATTTAGGAGAAATTGGAAAATACAATTTCTTTTTCTTTTTTCTTGACTCGGGCGTTTGTCACGGGTGTATGATATCTCTCAAAGTATCGAACCAATCTGCATTCATTGTGGCCAATGTGTCAATCTATGCTCGGTAGAAAGTATTTACGAGAAGTTTGATTATTTGAACTTAAAAAGACAATTAAAAGACTCTTCTAAAGTGAAAATGGTCAGTATTGCACATGCTGTTCGTGTTGCGATTGGCGAAGAGTTTGGAATTCCTCATACTAATTTAGCAGCAAAGTTAGTGACAGCATTGAAACGTCTTGGTTTCGATTATGTGTTTGATATTATGTTTGGAGCGGATTTGACCATTATGGAAGAGGCCTCTGAACTTGTTCACAGAATTCAAAGTCAAGAGAGGTTACCGCTGTTTACTTCATGCTGTCATTATGGGATACTCTTTTTATGGTAGACTTTCGGTGGCGGATTTACATGAAGAAACGTTCCAAGATTTTAACCTACCTCCAACTTATTATGTTTATGGAACGGAAGATCCGTTTTACCGACAATTCAATGCTCAAGTTGATTTGTTGATGAGTCTTCAAAAAGATATTGAAGTGCAAGTTTTACAAGATTATCCACATGGTTTTGGAATCGGTGGCGATTGGGCAGATGATGTCTCCACTTGGCTAACCCGGGTTTTATCATAGATTGATGACTTACGAAGTTTTTCTTTGTAAGTCGTTTTTTTTCTGTTATACTAAACTTATATTCAGGAGGAACTTATGGAATCAAAAGGTGATGTCGTATTTTTAAGTGATGAAGTTTCAGAGTGTTTTAAAAGTATTATTGATATTTCATCTAAATATTATTCTTATGACGAAACAATCGAACGTATAGGCAGATATATTTTGTTTCAAGAACCTAATCCATATTATGATTATATAGTAGAACAGTTTCCCCATGTCTCTAAATCTTTAGTATTTGGTATGTTACTTGGCAATTTCTTAGAAATTACACATTACCGTCAAGAAATGGGAATAAAATTGGATTCTAAGCGGGAAGAAGTTTATAATGTACTTTTAGGCGCATTTCAAATGCAACATAATGTTACGATTCAGATTCCTTATGCTCATTTTTGTTTGTTGCTAAATGATGTTTGCTGTTATTTAAATCATCCGTCGCCTCTTTATCAGCAGACAGTTGTTAGTACTTTTTATCGTTCTGAATTTGAAAATATTGTCGAATTTTATGATTGTTTGGCACCGTTATCGCATGTTTTACTAAGTCAAAACTCTGTGTCTCCAAAAGAAAAAGTTTATTACACGGTAGTTGAGGCTGCTTCGGATGCTTTAGAATTATTTGTTTTCAGTAAGCATGCATTTGATTCGCCATTCTTTATGCCAGATAATTTACGACAAATGACTCAAATATTGCGCGAGATGCCAGAAGAGAAACGACAGAAAAATAAGTTTTATCATTCTGTTATTCGTCAAGTACAAGCTAGACTTTCATTTAATCAAGGAGAAGATGAAAGAAAGATTGCTCTTTTAGAATGCGTGTTAGCAGGAATCTATGAAAAAGATTTTTCTGTCCAAACTGAATTTGAACAAATGATGGTGGAAAGTATGACAAAAGAGCATATGACATCAGAATTTTTATCTACTTTTTATGATGAGCATGAAGAAGATGTTTTAAAGACATTCTTACTAAACTTTTCGGTCGTGTCTAAAGAGTCTCAATTAAAGGACTTAAAACTCTTTGATGAAGTATGTCATCGTGGAGGAAGACAATATCGTAAAAAATAATTCTTGTTAATTTTGTTGTTTTCTTTTATACTAAAGGTAATTGTAGTAGGGAGGTTATGGTTAATAAATGAAAAAGAGTAGTGATTTTAACAAGTTCAGTAGAGAAGAATTTAAAAGGAATGAGCAAGCAATGTCTAAACAAACTCAGAGTGCAAAGCCAAAGAAGCATCGTATGAGGATGGAAAAGGAAACTGTTTTTATGCCGGCTTTCGCTCGTTATACAGAAAAAGGATCTCAAGGTGTTTTAGGAATTAAGATTGACGATTATCATAGTGGGTTGATGACATCTGATCATGAAGTATTTTTTGTAACAGATTCTGATAATTTTGAAGGTCGTCTTGTAGATGATGGCTTGTATCAAATTCTATTCAATGATGGAAATACACCTTATTCAGATTATACTAGGGTTTCTTTATATGATGCTAAAAAGCATCAAATGATAGTAGATGGTGCAAAGTTGCAGGATGATTTTTCTTTTATGGCTGATGATTTAGTTTTTGGTGTAATGGATGAAGAGACTGGAAAGTATCATATACTGAATTCTCTTCGTTACCGGGAACATCCAGAAGAATTTTCAGAAGAATATGATTCTGTTCACCATATTTCACCAAATGAATATATCGTATCTAAAAATGGAAAATTTGGTATTTATTCTGTTGATGGATTCCAGACAAAATTAGAATATGATGATATTTCTTTGGCTGACGAATATGGAGACTTTGAATACGGAAATTTGGTGGATTTGAAATTAAAGAAAGATGGACAATATTTTTATTATATGAATGGTAAGATGATGGATGCTAGTTTTGATGATGTGAAACCAGTCGCTTCTTTTATTATGATGGGAAAACACGGCTCAATGATTGATTTAATTGATCGCGAAGATGGAAAAATCATAACGTCACTTTTGGCAGATGATGTTTCTTCTTTGACTTATCCCTATTTATTTACTTATTTGAAAGATGGACAAGTTGGTGTATTCTGTTTAAAAGAAAAATTGAATTATGACAATGGGGAGCTTTATTATGAGCTAACGCATATCTGTGAACCAATCTATGATTCTGTTCAGCCTCTTGCAGATGATTCTGATATGATTCTTTTAGAAAAAGATGGAAAATTCGGTTTGTTATATTCGACTTCAGAATATCAAATACCAGCAGAGTATGATGAAATTAAACCTTTGTTTTCTTCTTGTGTTGCTCTTTATCATCAGGGACAGTGTGATGTATATGATACGAATCAAGAAAGAAAAGTTTTAGATAATATTGCGATTACAGATTCAGGGAAAAACTATTTTATTTATCATGATGATTCTGGCTATGGTTTAAAAACTTCTTATTCTTCTGATTTATTCGGTGTGGAAGAAATTAAACATTTAGGAGATGATTACTTTTGCGTTACACAAGATGGTAAAAAGAAATTATATGGATTGGGCAAATATCTTTCTAATGATACGTTTGATCAAATTGAAATTTGTCCAGAATGTCGTCAAACTCCTCGTTATGATTGTGATTCTGTTTATTTTGCTGTCAAAAAGGAAGACGGTATGCATTTGATGGAAATTAATCGTCATTATGGAGTTCCTTCTCATACTTTGGAAGAGGTATCATTTGGCATTACATATTCTAATATTCGTTTCTTAGATGATATGATTGTTTTAGATGATGGTTATGGTTTTCATACTTTGAGGGATTATCATGGTAAAAAAATTGCAGATACGATACATGATGTTCAGTGTGTCAAAAACGAAGTTGGTAAAGATAAAATTTATGTGGCTGGCAATTGTGTCTTTATGTACAATCATGGTCTTGATGTTTTCATTGAACCTGGCGTTAAAATAAAACGGCCTTTTTACACAGCAGCATATGAAGGAGATTATGGCACGGTAGTAGTAAATGAGTTTGATTCTAATAAATATAAGAATATTTGTCAGTCGATTGAAGAAATGTCAGACGATGAATTTAATGGAGTTTTAAAAAGACTTTATGAAGATAGTTCACAAGTACAAGAACAATATCCAAAATTGTTAATTCGTGAAAAAAAATAACGTAGTTGGTGCTACGTTTTTTTATGTTTATTTAGATGTTAATTGTTTTTTGGGGGGGTATAAGTAAATGTTTTCTTTGGCTGAAACTCTGAAAATACGCGTTCTACTTCGTCTTCCTTAATGGTACGTATTATTTAATCTAGTCCGTATTCTTCTCTTGTGACAAAACGAATTTCTCCTTTTGGGTATTTATTATAACAAATAAATTTCGTTTGAGATGATTTCTATGAAGTGTTTTAGTGATAGTCGCGAAAATAGAAAAGTTTATTCAATCGAATAAAAATGTGATATAGTTGATGTATGCAGATATAATTTAGTGGTAGAATGTAACCTTCCCAAGGTTAATATGCGGGTTCGATTCCCGTTATCTGCTCCATTTGAAAATAACTTACGAACTATGTGGTTCGTAAGTTTTTTTAAATATTAAAAATAATTTATTTTTCTTTCTTATATTTGGTAAGAATTAATTTGCATAATTCAGATAAATATAGTAGATGACATTGATATATTGTGTCAGGAGATGGTTTTGTTATTGTGTTGTCTTCTTCTGTATTATTTTCAAATTCATATATTTTTTTAAGTAACTCATCTCTTTCTACTAACAGCTCATGATAAGATTTATTGGCTAATTTCTCTACATAAAGTTGTGGACTGATCATTATATATTACCTCCTTATATAAAAGATTATCATTTAATCGCGCTTAAATCAATATTATATTAGATTTATGATTATATATTGTTTTTTAATTACTTTAAATGGATAAGATCTTGTTAGTTTGTTTAAAATATGTATTTTTAAACGGAAAATATACTTTTATATAGAAGATTTATTCTTTTTTTATAAAATGATTTACCAAAAAGGTAAATTAAAATATTGACATTCATTTGTAATATGGTATAATTCAATTAACCAATTACGTTAATTAAAAGGAAAGGAGAGGTGGATGGAATTAACGTATAAGAATGAAAAACTTCGAAATCTTTGTGAAAATCCAAAATATAATAAAGAATTGGTTACAAAATATGGAATCGAAGTTTCGAAGAAATTACCTAGAAGGATAAAAGAATTAAAATCTTTTAATTCATTAAACGATGTTCCGACGAATCCTCCTTTTAGGCGACATAAATTAACCGGTGATAGAGATAATCAATTTGCTATTAGCATTACGAATCAGTATAGATTAATTTTTAGACAGAAAGAAAATAATATTATAATAGAAGATTTAAAAGAAATAAAAATAATAGAGATAATGGAGGTGTCTAAACATTATGAGTAAATTGGATAAATTAGAAGAATATGTAATAGCACCGGGTGAAACGATTTTGGAATTGCTAGAAGTTAATTGTATGACACAATTGGATCTTGCTGATAAAACTGGAATCAACAAGAAAACAATCAATGAAATTATTAAAGGGAAAGCACCAATAACGACTGCAACAGCATTAAAACTGGAATATGTATTTAATATTCCTGCAAGTTTTTGGAATAATTTGGAAAGTAGTTATCGAGAATCTCTAGAACGGAAAAAGGATATTGAATCTATTAAGGAAGATGAAAAGTATTTAGTTAATATACCTTATTCTGAAATGGCAAAACGTAATTGGAACTGTATTGAACAAACAAGAGATCCATATGAGAAAGTTATCAATTTAAGGAAATTTTTCTCTGTTGCTTCTCTTAGTTTTGATACAGAATTAAAAAGGAAACTAGCATTTAGAAAAACGAATACGAAAAAAGTATCGTTTGAATCTTTATATTGTTGGCTAAGATATGGAGAAATTCAGGCGAATAAAGATGAATATCCGAAATTCAATATTGAAAAATTAAAAGAAAATACTAAAAAAATAAGAGAACTAGCCAATAAACAATTTTTGGAACAGTTAAATTTAATAAAACAGTTGCTGAAAGAATGTGGAGTTGCTTTGATTTATGAACCGCATTTACCGAATACTTATGTTAATGGTGTATCTTATAAGGTTACATGTGATAAAGCTATCATTATGATAAGTGATAGAGGAAAAAAAGATGATATTTTATGGTTTACTTTATTTCATGAAATCGCTCATTTGATTAAACATAGTAAAAAAGAGGTTTTTGTTGATTTAGAAGATACTGAATCTAATGATATTGAATTGGAAGCTGATGAATTTGCTAGAAATATTTTAATACCAAATCATATATATCAGGATTTCGTTAACAATAATACAGTATTGAATGAAAATCTAATAAAAGAATTTGCTAAGAATCATAACATTTCAACAGGAATTGTTGTGGGAAGATTACAAAAAGATGGATTCATTGGTTGGAATCAATTTCATAATTTGATAACTAGAATTTAACTAAAGTATGATGAAAATAACATTAAAATGATAAAGATAGATTAAAGAATGAGGCTATTTTGGAAGTTTTATCTATGTTTTCGTCTTGCTATAAAATAATAATTAAACTAAAAAAACTTACCGTTTGGTAAGTTTTTACTGTTTTTTTAGTTGTAGAGTAATCGGTTTTTCGATAGGAGGGACGTATTCTACTTGGTTCCAGATAGAAATATGACTTGTATGGGTTAAAGTATCTTTTATTTTCGTCATACGACCACTTTTATCAAATAGAATAGTAGGTTCGGCCTGCATTCCGATCGTATCTGGATCAGCATATGAGTAATTACTTATTGGATGATATTGCACAGTGATTGAAATTTGGTCACTAACATCTTGAATCGATGGCTCTTTTTCTTTTTCTTCTTTTAGAACCGCTACGACTTGAATATTGCCTTTGGGATAATTAGAATCTTGTTCTTTACTTAAATACACACAGTCTACATTGTCATCATCATAAAGTTTTTTGGCAATTCCTACAATTTGTTTTACTAAATCACGATGTTCTTCTTCCGTTAATTCAATTGATTCTTTAAAAACGCCATGCCAAAGATTTGTAAATAGGTTATTGTCTTTGGTAGCTTTTAATATCGATTCCAACTCTGGAAATGCTCTGTTTCCTTGGAAGTAATGTTTTTCTGTTTCATACCAAATATCAAATACAGTTTTGGCTCCAGATGCGATGCAATCTTTTATTTTAGGACTTTTTAAACATTTGCTACCTTGTAGAAGTGTGATTGGTTTTTGTAATCCCAAATCTTGATATATTTTACATTGTATTACAGGATCTAGTTTATCGATAAGATGGGCGAACTGTGCTTCTTTCGTTTCTCGATTATCGAAATCTAGAAGTGTTGCTAACATTTGAGTCTTGTTTTCCAAATTTCCTAAAGCATCTTCCATGGCTTGTTCTTCTATCATTTTCTTTTGTTCTTTGCTCATGCCATCGTGTGGAGTGATGTCGCCAATTAATGTTTCGCCTGTTTCGTGAATGGCCAGCATTATAAGAACTTTATCTAAATCGATGTCGTATCTGCATTCTGTTTCAATTGCCATAGCAAGTGCCATCGTACTGACAATGTGTTCTGCAACAGTTTCTGTTCTTTTTGCTTGAACTTGCCAGTGCGTATTATCCCAACCGGCTCTTTTTTTCTTTTTTAAACGATAATTTAAACAGTAGAATTTAATGATTTCTTCACATTTTTTATCGTCGTCGTTTCCCATTAAATTTAAAAATATTTTGGCTTCGTTTAAAAATTGTGATTTTGGAACTCTGTCTAATTTTTCGGAAATTAATTTCGTAAAGTAGGAATCCATCAATTTATATTTAAATGCTAATTTTGCATCTTTGCTTTGCAAAGCCCAATATTCATCTAGTTCACTTTTGTATTGAATGATGCTAGTTGGATACGTTTCGTTTTGTCTTACGTATTCGTCTAGAATTAGCATTCTTAAGATTTTACCTACGTTTGGTGTTTCTTGAAATTCAGAGTTGCAAGCGATTGCCAAGATGATACTTCCGAATGTATTATCGGCTATACTAAAGTTATTTGGTTCATCAGCAATGATTGTTTTTAATTTGTTAATCTGTACATAAAATTGTAAGATCTGTTTGATTTGATTTGCTTTTTTCATAAGCCCTCCTGTAATACCGTTATTATATCATGTACGATTGAAAAATAAAGATTTTCTGTTTATTTTTTCAATTAATAGAAATCGTTAATATATTTTATTTCAATCGCATATATTGTTATCTTGTGATAAAATAAGAACAGGTGATTTCTTTTGAATATTTATCGCAGTTTAAATGACATAACAAAGTATATTGAAGATCATTTGGAAGAAGATGTTTCGTATGTAGCACTTGCTAGAATATTAGGAACCAATGAATATACAATGAAGAGAATATTTTCTCTGTTGACAGGAATTGGTCTTTCAGAATACATTCGAAAAAGAAGATTATCTTGTGCTGGATTTGATCTTTGTGGAGGAAAGTGGAAAATAATCGACTTGGCCGTTAAGCATCGGTATGAAAATGCGACGTCTTTTTCGCGAGCATTCGAACATTTTCATGGTGTGAAGCCTTCGGAAGTGGATACGGATACTGCATTAAAGAACTTTCCTAGAATCGTATTTCAAGAAGATGTTTTTATTCCGACTTCGATGAAATACGAGATTGTGTCATATCCAGAATTTAACTTGTGTGGAAAGGGTATCTCTACTGATAATGCTCATATTGCAATGGATGCACCGCAATTTTTTTATGAGTTTGAAAAGAAGTATTACGACAAATATGGAAGTGTTCCTTTTGGGATGATTACATACGATACGGAACGGGAAGAGAGTCGCTGTTACTATTGTCTCTATGATAGAGAGGCGGAAGGGATGGAACGTATTTATATTCCATCATCTAAGTGGTTGAAATTTCAGATTTCTTCTCAAAATGCGAAGGAAATTCATGATGTGTCGCAACAGTTTTATCATGAATTTTTGCCTTCTTGTAAATTTAATTTGAGAGAGTTACCGGAACTGGAATATTATCATGATGGTGTGACTGATTTTTTAGTTGCTATCGATTAACTGACAAAACTGGTTGTGAAAAAATCAGTTTTGTCTTTTTTATTTTTGTTATACTTTTGGTTGAGGTGAGCGGGATGGTTGTTACTAGCGAGGTTTATTTGGCAAAGAAGTTCATTTCTCCCGAAGAGTGGTTATTATTTTTGCAAACGATTTCTCATTACAATGGAATCTTTCGCAAGTGGAAGATGATTGTCGTCAATGAAAATCATCAAATTCGCTATTTGATAGAAACAAAACGACATCTTCCTCCTACTATCAATCATTTGGATTCATTTTTTTTCAAAGAAGTAAACAATAGTCCGTCCGTTTCCTCTAAGTATTCTTCTTTAGAATTTGTAAAATTGAATCGTAGTTTCATTGATTTAATCAATGCATGTGAAGTTGGCAGAAAAGGGGATTTGTTTCGTTTAGAAATCCAAATTCACAATTTGGGTAACAATCATTTTTTATCTCGTAGTTGGTATTTTGTTCGTAATAATGGCAGAGTACAAAAACGATATCTTTTCTTTCCCTTACCACAGTTTTTACTCGCAGTTGATTTTTCTAGTCTCAATCGCTTTTTTTATAAAAAGTTACCCAAGTATTTAGAAATTCAGAAAGCCTTACCTTTGCTTTGTACAAACTCTAATCAGGCGCTTTTTGAAGTTGATTCGTTTCCATATTTTCAAGAAAAAATGTATTTGAGTCAAAATACGTTTCCTTTTGCAAATCATTCTTTGATTATCGGTTCTTCGGGATTTGGAAAATCGAAAATGATCAGTTTGTTCGTTGCTAATCTTTATCGGGATTTTGAACTAAGGAAACAATACAAAGTTGTCGTTATCGATCCACATGCTTCTTTAGAGAGGGATATCGGTGGGATTGGCCGCGTTATCGATTTTGAAACGTTAGATGATAGTGTCGATTTGTCTTTTAATCATCGCGATTCTGTCGTTTCTACAACAGAATTGTTACTCGATTTGTTTCGATCTTTATTTCAAGATCAATATCAATCGAAAATGGAACGAGTTCTTAGACATTCCATCTATTTACTTTTATGTGCAGAATGTTTTTCATTTTCCAACTTGCGTCATCTTCTTTTGGATACCGAATATCGTAATCAATTGTTACAACATTATAAACAGTATATTCCTCATAGCATTGCTAGTTTTTTTGAGACTGATTTTAACGATTTAAAGACGAAGTCGTACGGGGAAGCAATTTCTCCCATCATTAGTTTTTTAGATGAGATGACGATGTTACCAGTCTTCCAAGATGAGAGGTCTTCTTACCATTTAGAGTCGACGATTCAAAATCATTTTTTAACGATTTTTTCTTTGAACCAAAACAAGTTAGGAAATCGTATCACCAAAGTATTAGCAGGTCTTATTATGCAACAAATGTTTTCTTTGATACAAAGAGGAGTGATTTCTGAACAGATTCTTTTCATTGTCGATGAAGTTCCCGTTATTGAAAATCCAATTTTAACTAGATTTTTAGCAGAGTCTAGAAAGTATCATCTTTCGTGCATTTTATCTGGTCAATATTTTAATCAAATATCGGAATCTTTAAAACGTGCAATTTTTGCGAATGTTGTTCATTATTATATCTTTCGAGTATCACAGATGGATGCCTCTGCCTTAGTTGATTGTGTTTCTATGAAATTGTCATCCTCTGATACCAAAGAGGCAAAAATCCAGTTTTTAACTGAATTAAATCAACGGGAATGTGTTGTAAGAATTAGCAATCAAAATGTGATGATACCGGCATTTAAAGGAAGAACTTGCAATTTTGAAAGCATTCCTAGAATGAAGAAAAAAGAAATAGTTCCTGATACAGAAGTGCTTCAAAAGAAAGTAAAACCGTTTTCTTTTGAGTTGGGAACTGTCGATTTAAAAAGTGTTCTTAAACAAAATTCTACCAATAAAAGAGGTGTTTTTCATGACTGATGAGAAGACGTTAAAGATAGTTCAAAAAATCTTTTTAGCAGTGTTTGGTTCTAGTAATCCTTATTCTTTGGATGAAATATTGAAGTTGTTCGCATTTGATGTGCATTTACCAAAAGAAGTATATGATTCTATCACTGGAGTTGCAACTTGGGCAGATTCTGTTAGTAGTGGCAAGTTTATTACCAATGAAAATATGGCTTTAAAAGATAAACGTGAAGGATGGATGGTACCAAAACGTGAAATTCATTCCTTGGCGGATATTATATCTTTGTGGGATGCCATCAATTTTACAACTACAGAACGGGTATATGACTCTATTGATGTGGTTCAAAGTGACACCATTTATCGATGTCAAAACGTATATCGCTCAACTGGCTGTAGCGAGTCTACAAATCTTATTTTTTGTGACTCTTGTACGCATTGCGAATATTTACTTGCATCGCAACGTTCAGGGACATGTAGCTTTTGTATTCGAACGGATGACTCTAAAGATTGTAGCAACTGTTACAGTGTCATTTGTTCTAATAAAGTTCGTAATTCTTTTTTTATTCAAGATTGCTTTGATTTAGATGAGTGTATGTTTTGTGCTCATATTGCATCGAAACGTTTTTGTATTGCTAACATGCAGTTTGAAGAAGAGGAGTATTACGAGATTAAGAAAGTGGTCGTTTCTTGGATATTAAATTCTCAGTAAATGTTGTATAATAAAACTGGTGATTTTATGCGTGTTTATCATGAATTGGAACCGATTTATAACGAGTCTAGTAAAGTTCTGATTTTAGGGAGTCTTCCTTCCGTAAAATCTAGGGAAGTTGGGTTTTATTATGCCCATCCGCAAAATCGTTTTTGGCGGGTTTTGGAATCCTTGTTTGGTGTTTCTTTACCGGATGTTGATACGAAAAGAAAGTTTTTACTTTCCCGGGGGATTGCTTTATGGGATACGGTTGCTTCTTGTGAAATTTCAGGTTCTTCCGATGCATCTATTAAAAATATCGAAGTGAATGATTTGACGAAACTTTTACAAAATAGTCAAATTGAGTTTGTGTTTTGTACCGGGAGAAAAGCATACGACTTGTATCAAAAATATATGAAACCAAATACGAATATCGATGCTTTTTTATTGCCGAGTCCTTCTGCTGCGAATGCAAAATGTTCTCTTCCTTCTTTGGTTTCATCGTATCAAGTTATTTTAGATTGTTTGAATTCTGTTTCGTAAACAAAGAATTGGCTTTTTGATTTATAGCATTGATACTCTTTTTTATATTTATTCCAGTGTGATAATCGTTTATAATAGAGATGAATCATTACAAAATTGAAAGGAAATTTTTATGACAGAAAAAGAAAAAATGTTACGTGGTGAATTATACAATGCGAATTACGATCAAGACTTGATTCGGGAAAGAAATGAGGTAAAAAATCTTTGTGCTCAATATAACCGGTTAGATTTTAATGATTCAGTAGGTCGTAAAGCACTTCTTAGACGAATTATTTTACATATGGAAAACGATGCTTGGATCGAGCCTTCTTTTTGGTGTGACTACGGTTACAACATTCGAATGGGGAAAAACTTTTATGCCAATCACAATTTGGTTTTATTAGATGCAGGTGGTATTACATTCGGTAGTGACGTCTTTGTTGGACCGAATTGTGGGTTTTATACGTCATCTCATCCACTGGATTATCATGTTCGTAATCAAGGATTAGAGGATGCAAAGCCGATTACAGTAGGAAGTAATGTCTGGTTTGGTGGGAATGTCACTGTTTTACCTGGTGTTACGATAGGAGATAATGTCGTCATCGGTGCCGGTAGTGTGGTAACACATGATATCCCAAGTAACTCTGTTGCAGTAGGAAATCCTTGCCGGTTGATTCGAACTCTTTAAATCCTTACAGAACTGTAAGGTATCTTTTCACTATTTTTTGTTATAATAAGGGTAGTCAGAAAGGATGCAGTATGATTTTTAAAATTCGAAACTTTTTCTTTACAATTTTTTGGGTATTGATATCCGCTTTGTTTGTAGTTGTTGCAGTTCCTGTATTAGGAATTGTTCTTTTGTTTCGCTATTTAAAACGTACGTTAGTGAGAAATTCGTAGTAGGTGATCATATGAATCGTAAGAAATCAAAGACGAAGACAATATTTAAGATTACAACCATTGTCGTTACGATTTTACTAGTTATCTTTATTATTTATGGATTACAATTGGGAATCTTTCGAGATAAAAATTTACTAGTGGATAGAATTCGTACGTTTGGTGTTTGGGGACCGTTAGTATTCTTGTTGTTGCAAGCATTTCAAGTTATGTTTCCGGTAATTCCTGGTGGGGCCAGTTGCCTTGCTGGGGTACTTGCTTTTGGTCCCGTTGCTGGATTTATTTATAACTATGTTGGCCTTACTTTAGGCTCTATTGGTGCATTTTATCTATCTCGCACTTTGGGGATGAAAATCGTCCAAGCATTTTTTGAGCAGAAGACAATCGATAAGTATTTGGCATATGTTAGAACCAATACTTTCAAATGGATTTTCTTCTGGGGAATCTTAGTTCCTGGGCTTCCAGATGATTTATTATGTTATATTGCTGGTTTAAGTAATATGAGATTTCGCACATTTATTTGGATTATTTTAGTTGGAAAACCACTTTCTCTTTTGGGATACAGTATATTTGTTAATTTGTTATGAGGGCCAGATGGCTCTTTTTCATTGTTTTTATTTTTTCTTCTTGTGTTTTGTGATATAATTTTATACGGAATTAAGGAGGAAAAAATATGGTAAAAAAAGCAATGTTATGTATTTTAGATGGGTTTGGCTTAAGAGATGAAACTCATGGAAATGCAGTAAAGTTGGCAAAACATGAAAATTTTGATTATTTATGGAACCATTATCCACATAGTAAATTGGTTGCTAGTGGAACTTTGGTTGGTCTTCCTGAAGGCCAGATGGGAAATAGTGAGGTAGGACATTTAAATATTGGTGCTGGTCGTATCGTCTATCAACCATTAGAGTTAATTAATTCAAAAATTAAAGATGGGACTTTTTTTCAAAATGAGGAATTGTTATCTGTTTTAAATCATGTTAAAGAAAATCAATCTTCTTTGCATTTATTTGGACTTTTGAGCGATGGTGGTGTTCATTCTCATATTCGCCATCTATTTGCATTGATCGATTTATGCAAACAACAAAATATTACGAATGTTTATTATCATGTATTCTTAGATGGTAGAGATACTTTACCGGATGTTGGAATTCAATATTTAAGACAGTTAGATGAAAAAATAAAAGAGACTGGCGTTGGAAAAATTGCAACAATTTCTGGACGTTATTATGTGATGGATCGCGACAATCGTTGGGATCGTGTTCAGAAAGCGTACGATGTGATCGTAAATAATAAAGGGGAACATTATGCTAACTATGAAGAATGCATCCAGCATAATGATGCTAATCACATTACAGATGAATTTGTTGTACCTGCTGTCATCGACGAAGCGGGTATGGTAAAAGATGGAGATGGTTTGATTGCCTTTAATTTTAGACCAGATCGTTTAAGAGAACTATTTATGGCATTAACGAATCCGAATTTCAATGAGTTTCCACATACGACATTCCAGAATGTTCAGTTGGTTACGATGATGGCAGTTAGTGCAGATGTCATTACGACGAATGCATTTCATTCTGAAAAGATTGTCAACACATTAGGAGACTACATTAGCAGTTGCGGATTAAAACAACTTCGGATTGCTGAAACTGAAAAATATGCACACGTCACTTATTTCTTCGATGGTGGTATCGATAAAGAAATCCCTGGTTGTACAAGAAAGTTGATTCCAAGTCCAAAAGTAGCAACATACGATTTAAAACCAGAGATGAGTGCGAATGAAATTTGCGATGAACTATTGCAAATTATTGATCAATTCGATTTGGTTATTTTGAATTTTGCTAATTGTGACATGGTTGGTCATACTGGTGTTTTAGATGCAGCAATTAAGGCAGTTGAAACAGTCGATTATAATCTTGGCCGTATCATGAAGAAGACTGAAGAAATTGGTATGACGTTATTTGTTACTGCAGATCATGGTAACTGCGAAGAGATGTTAGATGATCAAGGCAATGTTTTAACAGCACATACTACTAACTTAGTACCATTTATCGTAACGGATTCCTCTTATCAGTTGAAAGATGGAAAATTGGGGGATATTGCACCTACTATTTTAAAAGCAATGGGATTATCTAAACCAGCAGAGATGACTGGTGACGAGTTAATTTAATGTTAGTTAGGAAGTGTCGCTTGTGATTACAATTAAAAGTGAACGGGAAATCGCTTTGATGAGAGAAGCCGGAATGATGGTTTCTAAAACACATCAATATTTAAAACCGTTTATCAAAGAGGGAATAACGACCAAAGAATTGGATCGTTTGGCTGAAGAGTTCATTCGTAAAATGGGAGGAGTTCCTTCTTGTAAAGGTTACGAAGGTTTTCCTGCAACGTTGTGTACTTCCGTTAACGATGAAGTTGTACATGGAATTCCTTCTAAGAGAAAGTTAAAAAATGGAGATATCATTACAATCGATATGGTAATCGGTTATAAAGGATATCAAGGAGATGCCGCTTGGACGTATGCCGTTGGTGATATTACTGACGAGAAAAAATATTTGATGGAACACACGGAAAGAGCATTGTACGAAGGCGTTAAGATGGTAAAACCAGGAAATCATATCGGTGATATTTCGAATGCCGTCGAGAAGTACGCTAGGGCACATCACTTGGGTGTCGTACGGGAACTTTGTGGTCATGGTATCGGTACTGATATGCATGAAGATCCAGAGGTTCCAAACTTTGGTCATCCTGGAGAAGGACCGAGACTACGAGAAGGTATGGTCATCTGTATCGAACCGATGTTGAATTATGGTACTGCCCGTGTTTATCAATTGGATGATGGCTGGACCGTGAAAACGGACGATGGGAAACCTTCTGCTCATTATGAACATACCGTTTTGGTTACCAAAGATGGATATGAAATCTTAACTCCTAGATTAGATTAGTATTGTAAAAAGTGCTAATCTTTTTTTTGATTTATGATATAATGCTTAATAGAGAGAAAAATATTCAAACGAAAGGTGAAGATATAATGGCATTTATTGAATTTAAAGATGTCAAAAAAGAATATCAAGGGGAAGTCAAAGTATTAGCTGTCGATCACTGTTCTTTCTCCATTGAAAAAGGGGAACTTGTCGTCATTTTAGGCCCATCTGGTGCTGGTAAAACAACTATTTTAAACATGCTTGGAGGAATGGATACGCCAACATCTGGAGAAATTATTGTCGATGGGAAAAGAGTCGATCAGTACAAGTATAAGGATCTAATTCAATATCGGCGGAATGACATTGGGTTCGTCTTTCAGTTTTACAATTTGATTGTAAACTTGACAGCACTTGAAAATGTAGAGTTGGCATGTCAATTATGTAAAGACGCACTGGATCCAAAAGAGGTTTTAAAACTAGTTGGCTTGGAAAACAGAATGAAAAATTTTCCACCGCAACTATCTGGTGGAGAACAACAACGAGTTGCTGTTGCCCGTGCGATTGCTAAGAATCCAAAAATTTTGCTTTGCGATGAACCGACTGGAGCACTAGATTCTGTTACTGGTCAAAAAGTTATCGAACTTTTGGTCAACACTTGTAAAAACATGGGCATTACAACGATTTTAATTACGCATAACTCTGTCATTGCTGATGTTGCAGATAAAGTGATTACGATTAAAAATGGTACGGTTGAACATGTTCATATCAATACAGATCCGAAGTTACCTTCAGAGATTGAGTGGTGATTTCTGTGTTATTAAAAAATACGATTAAAAAAATTAGAAAGTCTTTTGGTCGTTACATTTCTTTGATGATGATTATTTTGATTGGCGTCGCTTTTTATGCTGGAATTAAAGAATCGATTCCTGACATGAAGGAAGTTCAAACGGATTATTATCAAGAGACCAATTTGATGGATATTAAGGTGCAAGGTTCTTTAGGGTTAACTGATGCCGATGTGGAAGCAATTCGGAATTTGCCGGAAGTAGAAAATGCCGAAGGCAGTTACTCCAAGTTCGTTATGGAAGAAGATCATGTCATTAAAGTTCATGCTTTGACGGATGAAATAAATGGTGTCGATTTGATTGAAGGGTCTTATCCAGAAGATGATTCTTCTTGTTTGGCAGATGCCAATACTTATCAAGTTGGAGATGTCATTACCGTTCGGGAAGTAGAAGGCGAAAATTTAAAGGTTCATGAGTTTACTGTAACGGGAACCATTCGGTCACCTTTATATACTGGTACTGATTATGGAGATGCCGATATTGGAAATGGTTCTCTTACATCTTACATATTTGTACCAGAGACCGTGTTTGATTATGATACGTATACGGAAATTTATGTTACTGCCAACAAAGGGGATAACAATGTTCCGTATTCTAGTGCTTACAATGAAGCCGTTAACGATGCAGTGCAAGCCATCGAAGGGATTTCTTCTGAAAGAGAAGAGGCTAGAATCGATGAGTTATTAGAACCTTATCAAGGATATCCAGAAGAGGTAGTAGAAGAAATTCGATCTGGACTTACATCAGATTGGTATTTATTTGACCGCGACGATGTCGTTACCATGTATACGACAACGGGACATGAGTACAATCAACTTACGACGCTATCGAATGTCATTCCTATTTTCTTTATTATCATCGTCGTTTTGATGACTTCCAATACGATGTCGCGGATGATTGTCGAAGAAAGAAGTGAGATGGGAACGTTTGCCTCTCTTGGTATTACCAATAAACGTATCATTTTTAACTATTTGGTTTATGTTTTATCAAGTACGATTTTAGGGACAGTTTTCGGTTACTTATTGGGTAGTATTATCATTCCACAGTTGATATACATTTGTTTCCCAATTGATGTTCCAGCGTTATCTTATCATTTTAGACTCGATTACTTCTGCATTTATTTACTAGTAACGGTTACAGTTATGTTCTTAGTAACGGTATATTCTTGCCACCGAGAATTAAAAAATAAACCTGCTAATTTGTTACGACCAGTCTCGCCAAAATCTGGGAAGACCATTTTGTTGGAACGAATTGGATTTATTTGGAATCATCTATCTTTTTCTTGGAAGATTACGTTACGAAACATTTTCCGCTATAAGAAGAGAGTTTTTATGACGTTGATTGGAACGGCTGGATGTACGATGCTAATCATGATTGGATTTGCTGTTCAGGATAGTATCAATGGAGTTGGCGAGAAACAATTTCGAGAAATTCATCGTTACGACAATTTAGTTGTTTTAAATCAAAATGTTACGAATCATGAAGAAGTAGAACCGATTATCGATGGCATTGTAACGAATGAATTGTTATTAAATCAATCTTACTACGATGTTATCAAAGATGGTGTGGATGATCTTAGTGTCACAGTTTTGATTCCAGAAGATGATTCCACTAAATTTGAACATTACTTCGATTTGGAAGATAATGAGACCAAAGATGATCTGACTCTTACTGATGACGGTGTCATCATCAGTAATAAAATTGCGGATTTATTTTCTGTTCAGGCAGGGGATACGATTTCTTTACGAGATAGTAACGATACTGTTTACCAAGTGAAAGTTTCTGGTGTGGCTTTGAATTATGTCTCTAACTATATTTACATAAGTAAAGGATTATATGAATCTCTTACCGGAGATGAGCTAACCTTTAATTCTTTCGTTTCAGAAGATGTGTTGGATGAGGAAGAAGTAAGTACCGAACTGTTGAATCAAGATGAGGTATTAAGTGTCAATTTAGCGTCTACGTTATTAGCAAAGTCCAATGGTGGTATTGAAGGATTAACCTATATCATTGCCCTTTTGGTAATCATATCTTGCTTGTTGTGTTTTGCCGTTTTGTATAATTTAACTTCTATCAATATTAGTGAACGAACAAGAGAAATTGCAACGTTAAAAGTATTGGGATTTAAAGATTTAGAAACGAACGAATACATCTATCGTGAGACGTTAGTTACTGTCTTCGTAGGAATCTTACTAGGATTTTGTATGACACCGTTCTTACATGCTTACTTAATCGATTTACTAGAAAACGAGACGGTTACATTCTTGAGAACGATTCAGGTTACTAGTTTCGTTTGGGCTGGTTTATTAACACTTGTCTTTGCCATTTTAATGCAAATTATTATGTTCTTTAAATTAAAACGAATCAATATGATTGAATCTTTAAAAAGTGTAGAGTAATCATTCTACACTTTTTTTCATATTCTTTATTATGAATGATGTGTTACAAGATAAAAGAGTACTGTTTTGGATTATTTTAGGTGTTTTCTTAGGAGTATCTTTCGTTTCTTATGGAAAATATTTGCTTTCTACTTGGTCTGATTCTAATCATGCTTTGCGTCGTCTCGGATGGACGATTACAATTACTATTTTAATTTTTCTTTATGCTATTGAGAAAGAGGTGAACAATGAAGGGACGAGAAGATTAATTAACAGTGTTTTGATTTTTGTTGGAACCTTTTCGTATTTATACTGTTTATCTCTTCTTAGTAATGAAAAAAGCCCATCTCACAATATGGATGGACTTTCTTGGAATTTTTAACTTTTGTATAAACGATAGAAGTTAATACTTGGATGATTGAATAATCGAAATGGTGCAGTGTCAGTTCCGAGTCCTCCCGATACGAACAATTCAGTCGTGTTAGAAGTTGTCGAAACGAGATAGTGCTCATTAGGATAGTTTTGAGCACCCATCGGATGGATGATTGCTCCGATTCCTGGAATTCTAATCTGTCCGTTTAAGGAGTGGCCGGCAAGTGCTAAATCGATTTTTCTGTTTGCTACTATTGTCTCTATTTGATCCGGTTCATGCATTAAGGAAATCGTGTAATAAGCATTGGTATTTTTATCTTGAAATGTTTTGGTAACATCTGCATTTCCTTGATATAAAGTAGATGTTCCAGATAATAGAATAGGAGTTTGATTTTGGTAGTAGATGAAGTCAGACTCATTATTCAAATATTTAAAATCACTTCCCAGTAAAATACTTTCAAATACTTCATTTTGAATATCATTATTTCCGTTGACAGCATATTTTCCCACTGTCGAAGTAATCGATTTTAACAAGTTTGTGATATTTTCTTGTTCGCCATCTTCAAGGGTGTAATTAGGAGCAATTAAGTCTCCTGTGAAGACGACTAAATCCGGTTTTAGTTCGTTGATTTTATCTACAATATCTTGCAAGTCTTCTGTATCGATAGTAGAACCATAGTAGAGATCACTGAACTGTACAATTTTAAATCCGGTAAAGTTTGTCGGTAGGTTTGGACTTGTCACTTTGTATTCTCGAACGACTAGAAATGAAGTACTTACAAATCTAGCATACAAGATGAAAGATGAGATGATTAAGACGATGATTAAAACGATCTTTGTAACTTTTCCCACCTTTTTTAGTGTTTCTTTTTGTTCTTCTTTTCGCTTTAGTTCTTCTTGAATTTCTTTGTTTCGTTCTTCTCGTGTCATATTATAATAAAATCACCGCCATGGTTGCAATCGATAGAAGAATTAAAGCGACGTTATGAATCATATGCATTGAAATCGAAGTCAATATGTTTTTTCTGTTGTATACCATCGCTGCGAATGCAACGCCTAAAGAACTGTATGGAATGATGAATAAAAAGTCTTGCCAACTAGTTGCGGATATGACATGTAATCCTCCGAAAATCAGACCAGATGTTAAGATAAACAACCATTTGTTTTTTAATGCATCGAAGAAACTTTTGCGGAATGTCAACTCTTCGATGATTGGAGCCAGAATTCCTGCTGCCAAGAAACTAGCAAGTGGTGCATCATGAATCATTGTTTGAACGCCCATTTCATTACTTGCTTGAGCGCCTGTTGCTAGGAAGGTAATTAATACGTTTGAAGTTCCCATGATGATGAGACCTATTAACCAATATTTAATGGCGACATCCATGTTTTCCCAAATGTGATTGCGAAAATCTTTAAAGTCTCGTATTAAGTCTTTGCGGTAAATCAAAAATAATATCATCAATAGAATAGCATCTGAAAATACAGTTAACCAAGTAGATGTTTCCATCGATAGATTGTTCAAATCGATATTGAAGATTGCAATCGGAATCAACTGTAAGTAACTACTCATCATAAACAGTAAAAATATAATTAACATTTTTACTAGATTTTTTGCATCGATTTCGTTTTCCATTAAGAAGTAATTATAAATGGATGTGATGGCAATCGTAATGAGAGTTGGAATGATTTTAAATGTACTGCGACTTACAAGCATTAATAAAAAGGTAAATAGCAAACTGACTGATGCCCATCCTAGCGTCATGAGAAGGTGAGTTTTCTTATTCGCTTTTGGAATACAATCTTTTATTTTAAATACAATAATTGGTATCATGCAAAATAAAAAAGCAAATACTCCATTCATAAAATTATCCATGTGATACACTCCTTATTTCATAATCTATTACTATTTTAACACAATTATGATTTTAAAGAAATAACTCCTTGAACAATTGTCCAATCTTCCGTATAATGTTTATGTAGGATAGAGGTGTCATATGAAAATTAGTAGTCGTTTTAAAGTGACGTTTTTCTGTTGTTTGGTAACTGGTCTTTTTTTGGTTTTAATCGGCAGTAGTTATTCTTTGGTTACTGATATTCAGACTGGTGCCATAGATGCGGAACTTGTCAATGCTTCTTTGAAACTTACCGGTAGTACAAACGTTGAAATTAGTAATAATCAAGTTGTATCTGATTTGGATGGAATGAGGGAAAAACAATATACTTTCGAATTAGTTAATCAAGAAAAACACGATGTTTCGTATACACTTTATTTGCAAAATAACGAGGATGTTTTTCAAAATTGCACGACACCTTGTTCTTTTCTAGAAGATACGGTCATCCGTTATTCTTTGCGGCATGATGATACGATTTTACCGACGCTAAATTTGGATTCTAGTAGAATTATCGATTCTGGCGTCATCAAAGCCGGGGAGACGATTCCATATTCACTCACTCTTTGGGTTTCAGCAGAAGATGATGGTACGATGTTTTATGGAACTATCACTGCAACTGGAATTGTGATGGGAGGATAACTATGAAAATTGTAATTGCATCGGATATTCACGGCTCTTATCGGTATGTCAAGAAATTGATGGAAGCATATCAAAGAGAGGGTGCCAGTGAGATGATTTTATTAGGTGACCTTTATTATCATGGACCTAGAAATCCTTTTACAGATGAATATAATCCTTCAAAAGTTGCTGATTTATTAAATTCTATTTCTAGTTCCATTCATTGTGTTCGTGGCAATTGTGATGCCGAAGTAGATGAGATGATTTCCAATTTTCCTTTTTTAGATCATTATTCGTTTCAATTTCATGGATATCATTTTTACTGCACGCACGGGCATGTGTATCATTTGGGACATCTTCCAGATGAGAAAGTAGACTTTTTGATATACGGTCATTATCATGTCGGATTTATCAAACAAGAAAAGGGTGTTTATTATGTAAATTCTGGTTCTGTTTCTTTGCCAAAAGAAAACAGTGCCCACAGTTATTTGTTATTAGATGATACCGGCTTATTCTTGAAAGACTTAGATGGAACGGTTATCGATTCTGTATTATTTACCTCATAAGAAGAACAAAATTCTTCTTTTTTTTCGCTTTGTTTTCTGCTATACTATTTTTTACTGGAGGAAAATTATGACAGAGAATAAAGAATATCAGTTACAAGATGTAATTTTAGGACTTCGTCCAGAATATTTAAATTTAGCGAGTCAATTAAGAAAATTAGATCAATGTTTAGAAGTTTCCGATAAAATTTCTAGATATGGATTTCAAACATTAAAAAATGATGAAGAAATTGAATTGTGTTGTCTTTTTGAACGAAAGCTAGGATGGTTTCGTCACATGTTAGCAGTCATTGCAACTAATTATCCAGATGATGGTTTTCATCATTTTGTTGGGTATGCCCATAAAGATGATGGCGAATGGCAGATAAGTAGTGAAGAGGAAGGGGCTTATCGTTTGGTAGATAAGGAACAGTTCGATGCTGTGGCAAATGCCATTTTTCATAATTCGTTTGTTCAAGAGAATCATTCAAACTCTATTGATTTGAATGATCAAAAACATGTGTATTGCTCTTTAGGAAGAATTACAATTTCTGAAAGATCTCCATTATTTATTAATCAAGGAGAACTGACTTATTATTCTGTGGCAGATCGTATTGAGTTTTTACCGTCTGCTAGTTTTGGTGATGTGAAAGCAATTTTGAACACATCTATTCCGCGAGAAGTATTGACACCGTATCAGCAGAATTTAATTGATCAGTATTTAGAAAGTGCTAAGCCAGTATATGTTGATGAAAATTCTACTAATAGTACTTCTTTGTTTGGGATTGAAGAGGGACCTGGTGTCGTACTAATTAAAAATTTAAAATCAGGACCAGAAAAAAAGTCTACGGTGTCGTAGACATTTTTTGTGGACGTTTTTGGAATTGAAATGGGTTTTCTTTTTGAATCATGCTATCTTGATATTCAAAACTTTCTAAGAACGGATAATAAAATCCTTTTATAATATGGTAGAAGTTATTTAAGTCGGGATATTTTTGGGCAATTTTTAAAAGAGGAATGCAGTAAGTTTTTGTTTCTGCTACATACTCTTTCATCTTTTCGTATGAGAAGGCATGTACCATTGTCGATAAGTTATTTTTGCGGTCTAATAGTTTGACAATGATAGCATTTTTATCAGTTTGTAAGTCATGAAAGTATCGGTTTAGTTCGGATTGCTTTTGATCTTTTGGAACTTTTCGCTTGGTTAACAAGTGGACTGAATGGGTTATCGTATCGTTAAAACCAAGATCTTCTGTATTGACACCACAATCTTCCTCTACGTCGTGCAGTAGGGCGGTTGCTAACAGATTATCATCGTCTAAGCCTAGGGTAATGGCATCCATAGCGACGCTCATCGGATGAATGACGAAGGGGGGGCCTTCTTTCCGAAATTGATTTTTGTGAAGTTCTTGAATCAGTAAAAGTGCTTTTAGAGTGTTTGGTTTCTGTTTTTGAATGGAATAGTTTTTTAGAAATTCAAATGTTTCCGTTAGATCGAATAAGTTCATAAAATTACCTCCTATGCTTGCATTATAGCAGATGTATCACTATAATAAAAATACAAAAAAATTATTGTTACAATTACTTTTGGTTATGGGTGATGAGATGGATATTAATTATGAATTATACAAAATTTTTTACGTTGTTGCAACTACTGGAAATGTAACTGCTGCTGCAAAGGAGTTACATATTTCGCAACCAGCAGTCAGTAAGCACATTCGGAATCTAGAATGCTCACTTGGTGGGCCACTTTTTATTCGTAGCAATCAAGGTATGATTTTAACAGAGACGGGACGTGCCATTTATCAATCAATTAAAGATGGTATCAATGCTTTTAGTAATGCTAATTTGATTTTTTCGGATTACGCTTCTTTATTAAAGGGAACCATTAAGATTGGTATTAGTACGTCTCTTACTAGATTTTATTTGCTTCCTTATTTGGAAACGTTTCATAAAGAATATCCCAATATCACGATTTTGATTTATACGGATCCTAGTGCGATGCTTAAGAAAAAGTTGCAAACTGGAGAAATCGATTTTTTGATTGCTAAGTACAATGGTCCTGATTCTGAGTTTTCTTTTCATCCCTTAGGCGAACTTCACGATATTTTTATTGCTTCTTCGGCATACGATTCATTGAGAGGAAAAAATCTCACTTTAGAGGAACTTACGAAATATCCCATTTTATTACAACGAGAGCCTTCTACTTCTAGGCGCCGTTTCGATGCGTTTTGCAGAGAAAATAACGTTTCTTTTGATGTTTCTACATACATTGCTTCTTCTACTTTGCTAGAGGACTTTGTAAAAATTGGATTTGGTATTGGAGTGGCCACCAAGGAGTATATTCAAAAGGAATTGGATCAAGGTAATGTGTTTGAACTATCGGTTATGAAATCATTGCCAAGTATTTCGTTTGGATATTATGTATTGAAAGACGGCATTACGAGTTTTAGTGTCAAAAAATTAATCGAATTATTAGAAAAGAGATGATTCTTTTGTCAATTTCTTTATTTGTATTACAAAAGATTAGTAGAGCGGTTTCTAAAGAAATCGTTTTCTATTTGCGGGAACGACTGCATCCTTTGCATGTTCAAGTAGGAGAGTTTAATGCTTCTTTTTGGGATGCGATGGAAAGAGGAAAACTGTTGGGTTACTGTTTTCAAGCAACTGAAGTAGCAAGTCTCGTTTTGCCAAATGCCTCCGTTTGTCGAGGTGTTATTTTATCTTGTGAACATGCATGGATTTCTTTGGATTATAAAGGAGAGACATACGTTTTGGATCCGGCCTTGAATCTTATTTGTGAACAGTATCTTTACGATCTTTTCTTAGAACCGGAGATTTTAGCAACGATTCCAACGTCTTTTGTCCAACAGGATTTCTCTTTGTATCAAGCCCATCAAAAAGAGGAACATATTCCGGATTTGATATTAAAGAGATTGTTAGATGTTCCATCTTCTTCCGTCTATATTTTAGGTAGTGAAAATGTAAGGGATGCGTTTTATCGTACTTACACGGCATTTGATGGTCAAATTGAAAACGATAAAGTAAAGTCTTTGGTCGCTCGATTTGACTCTCGAAAATAACAAAACTGTAATTCGTTTGTCACTTTGTTGTAATCTGTTTTTGATATGCTATCATCAAGAGGGATGAATATGAGAAAAAGATTGACGGAATTATTTCCATTTTTACTTCCCATTCGACTGTGGCAAAGAAATGTTTGGGTACAACTTAAAATGCGCTTTGATGGGAATCATTATGCTAGGAAGAGAGAAGTTAGACTTCCATATTTGGTTTCAAAGACTTCTGTTTCGCTACTGAATTATCAAACAGGTGCTTCGATGGAGTATCAGTATAACAAAGTTCGTAATTTGAAATTGGCAAGTCAGATGTTACAGGGACTCATCATCGAACCAAATGAGGTTTTCTCATTTTATTGGTCTACTAGAAATCCGAAAAAGTATGGCGATTATAAAGAAGGGTTAGTCGATATCGATGGTAAATTAGTAGCAAAAAAGGGTGGCGGTGTTTGCGCTCTTACGAATACTTTATACGAAACTTTTCTAAAGAGTCCTCTGCATATTGTAGAAAGACATCCGCATCGCATTAAGAACTTTCCAGATCCTAAAGGGACGCTTGCTGGGTGCGACGCCACGATTCATCCGGGATGGCTCGATTTGAAAGTGAAAAACGAAAGCAGTAACCGTTATCAAATATGGATTACGTTTCAAAAGGATACCATGACAGTTTCCATTTATTCCGATGTTTCTTCTTCTTTGCAGTATGAATTGTTTAACCGCGAAATTATATTTTATGAAAAAGATGGATGTTCTTATGAACGTGCCAGTGTCGATCGGAAAGTAAATGGAGTAGAAGAACATCTATACGACAATGTTACAAAGATTACGTACAAACCTGATTTGCTAGACAAATAATATTTTTGACAAATGAGTTGTTATTTTGTAGAATAGAACTTAATTTTGGGGGATGTATTATGAAACAAGATAACGATTTATTAAAAATGATGAAAGAAATTTCAAAAGAGTTGCCTTTTTTGGAAGAAATGCTACAAAATGATATTCGCATTTTAAGATCAGATGAGCCAGGTGCGGAAATCGCTGCACAGATACAAGCAGTGATTAATGGAAATCCTGGTGAAGTATACTTTGACAAACCATATCTTGTCACTACTGAAAATCAACGCTTCATCGGGAAGATATTGCCACCGGATGCTAATCATGTCGCTAGCATTTTAGGTTCCGTTGACAATGTTTTTGAGTGTGTAGCAGAAGGCGTCGGTACCATTCACGTCTGGGACACCAACAGTTTACAAAATGCTGTCTATCATTTGAAACGGGCAAGTATTTTAACCCTTTCTCCTAAAGAGTACGATCAGTTTTTAGTGGATTATACTTCTAAACGGTATTTATCGAACGATGTTTTCAAGACTGTAAAGCAAGCGATTGCGGACGAGTGTTATCAAAATGCATGGGATGTGATTTTTGGTATGAATCCGCAAGAAGATTTAAAAAATTATCTATTTAAAGGACCGGGTATCGATTTATCCAAACTTCGTTATGGTCTTCCTTATTTAAAAAACAAAAGTCGTTATTATACCGTTAGGGAAAATTTACCAAAAACGGATATTGCGATTTCCAATGAAGATATTATTTCTGGTATTTTGTCTTCTTCTGAAACGTTTGATTTTATCGATTTTAGCAATATTTTATTGTTTATATATCAACTAGACTGCAATTCGAATGTGGAGGAGTTTCATTCTAAAATCAAACAAGTAAAAGATATTTACGATAACCATTTAAATCCGGGTGGTGTCATGATGTTAGATTATTGGTTTGGTGCTAGACCAGAAAAGTTATCCTCTTATGTTTCCACTAATCCAGAAGAGGAGAAAACGTTAGAGATTTATCAACATACTTACGATTTGTTAGATCGTCATTTTGATTTAGAAACTTGTTCTGTCGAACCAATTCTCAATGGATTATTTACTCAGAAATTTGACTTTGCGACTGGAAAAGTAAAACCATTTACTTTGAATCCAATTGATAATCGAGATACTGTCATTTATACAAAGAAGCGAAAATAATCGTTTCTTTTTTTGTTTTCAGAGTGCTGTTTTTTCTTTTTGTGATATACTGAGTAGGAAGGGATGTGTTTATATGAGTCAATTTACAGATATTATGAAAGGGAATGCTAGTTGGTTAGCTCATGGAATTGCAGTTTGTCAAGATGATTTTGAATTGCTGGGACATGAGTATCAAGAACTTTTGGATTTACGTGCCCAGTATGAAGAGAATACGGATTTTCGAAAAGAACTTGGTCGTCAAATTGTAGCGAAAGTGGACTTTATCGATTCGGTTTGTCGAGAGATTTCTAAACGTATCAATTTGATGAAACAGGATTATCGAAGTCCTGAAATTTTAACAGATCCGATTGTAGCGTTACAGGGAATTCAAAGTGTTGCCAATCAATCAGGAGAAGAAACTTATCAGTTAAAAACGTTTCCGGTTGTCCTTTCTTCCAAAAAGGGTAGTAAGGGAGAGATTACGATTCTTGCTAGCCAAGAGGTATTTGAACATCTCGGTAATCGAAAAAATTATTGCATAGATGATTTTGCTATGTTGATTGGTGACTGTGTTAACGTTTCTAAAAGTATTTTGTTTGTTGCTAAGGATTGTAACGATTTAGAATTGTTCCAAGCAATTTCAGAACGAGAAATTGGCTCTCATCCGCCCGTTCGTTTTTCTACCGTGAATACGATTGGTACTTTATGGGGATTTTGTTTTGATGATGCTTTATCAGATGCAACGCAGATGTTTACTCGCTATACCGAAAAAAATGGTTGCGATATCCATGGCATCAAGCCAGATGAACTGGCAAAAAAAATGCAGAAGACAAACTCTAATGTACTTGTTAAGAAATTATAAAAAAAATTCTCATAAGAGAATTTTTTATTGGAATATTTTTTGATACTGTTTCGGTTTTTGATCGAGTTCTTTTTCGGCAATGATTAAATTTTTAAATCCGTTTTTTTCTAAGGTTTCTTTTAATGTTTGGAAGGTATGACAGATTTTTCCTTCTTCCGATTCGTTACTACATACGACAGGTATTTGGGGATTGATCGTTTGACTGATGGCATCGCAAAGTTGGTGATATAATCCCATCTTGCGAAAATACTGATTGGTTTCGGCAGTTATGATGTAAGTTGTAGGCATCGTTTGATTGGTAAAGAAATGGTAATTTTCTTGATACATACAAGCGGCTACGATGGTGAATTTCTGAATCGAATTTGGGACAATTCCTAATAAATATTTTGTACTTTGATTTTGAATGTCTGCTACGTAATGCATTCCGAATGGAATTTCTGGATCTTCTCCTATTACATATTCGCCTAATTCTTCATCGAAGTAGTTTTGATTGATAAATTCTAGAAAATCATCTTTTTCTAAGGTGAGCCAAGTGATATTTTGTAAATTTAAATTTTCAATATAATTTTGTTTCCATTTATCTTCTCTGGTCATGTTCTTTTCCTTCTTTCATTTCTATAATTAGTTGATTTGTACTAAAACTCGGATGATGTGTTTTGGAAATAGCAATTCCAATCCAACGGCTTGGGATTTTTTCCTTTGTATGAATTTCAAATAATTCCTGATTGTGTAATTCTTTTTTTACGTACTCTTTGGTAATATACGCGATGCCAAAATCTGCTTTGGCTAGTGCGATGGCCATCGATATTGTGGCTACTTCCATACTAGGAGTAATGGTAAGATGGTTTTTCTCTAAGTAGTCATCTAGAAATGTTCTCGTATTGGAATTTTTTCTTTGTAAGATGATTGGATAGTTATTTAGTTCAGCAAGGGAAATTTCTTTTTCTTTTAGACTAGCATATTTGTTGCTTGCTACAAAGCAGTCGTTTATCTTTTTCCATTTTATGATTTCGATATCTTCTTCCTGTTTTCTACCATTTAAGTTCAGTAAAACGATGTCTAGTAGACCATTTCGTAACATTTTTAGCATTTCATTCGGTAATTCTGTAACCAAATCGATTTGAATTTTAGGATAGGATTCGTGAAATTTTTTTAAATAGGGAATTAAGAATTCCTTGGTTAAAGTCGTACTGGTTCCAATTCTGATATGGCCTGTTTCTAAGTGGACGAGTTCTGTAAATTTGTTTTCAGCACTGGCGATATATTGCATGGCTTGTTTAATGTATTCATAGAATATTTTTCCTTCTTCTGTCAGTATCGTTGCCCGTTTGGTTCGAATGAATAGAGTTCCACCTAATTGAGATTCTAGCGAATGGATTCGTTTACTGATAGCGGGTTGGGAAATATGAAGTTCTTGAGCGGCTTTCGTAATATTTTGGTTTCTTGCTACTGCTTCAAAGATTCGGTAAAGTTCTAAATCGATATTCATGAGACCTCCTTATCATAACAAGACGTTATGATAGACATGAGAATAAAGTATTTTTATTATATTCAAGTTTCTTATATAATGCAAGTAAGAGAGGAATGATGTTATGAATTCATTTGCTGTGATTCCGTTAGGTACGGTATCTCCTTTTTGCTATGATGGACATATGTGTCCTGGTTTTTTAGTCAAATATCACGACCAAAATATTTTACTAGATTGTGGAAACGGTGTTACTAATTATCTACAGCCAGAAGATTATCAAAACATGACCATTATCATTAGTCATCTTCATCCGGATCACTATGGTGATTTGCTTTCGATTGCCCAGTTATCGTATGTGTTTCATCGTTTGGGATATCTGAATCATCAGATTCAAGTTTACGTTCCAGCAGGCGATGTGATTCATACGCTTGAGAGCTACCGCGATAAATCAGGTTGGGGTGCTAGCAGGACAGTTACGAAAAAACTCATCGATTACGATTTCGTGATGAATTTAGAATCGATCGGATTTTTAAAAGTTGCTTCCTATCAACAAGGTCAAACGTTTCATTTTGGTGATTTGGAAGTGTCATTTTCTCAGAACCCTCATCCATTGAAAACATACAGTATTCGGTTACAAGATCCGAGTTGCAAGGTCGTGTATTCCAGCGATACCGGGTATTTTAAAAATACACTTGCAACATTTGCAAAAGATGCCAATTTACTTATCTGCGAATCTACCTTTTTGAAAGGACAAGTGAAAAGTAGTGATACACACTTGTTTGCGTTTGAAGCAGGCATGATTGCAAGAGATGCTAACGTCCATCAATTACTGCTTACTCATTTTTGGCCTTTGATTTCTAAAGAACAGTATGTCATGGAAGCAAGAGGAGTGTTTTCTAATACAGAAGCAGCAGAAGAGGGGAAGAAACTTATTTTGAAGTGATAAGATAACTTTGTTTTGTGATATACTCTTAATAGAGTTGGTGATTTTGTGACGAAACAAAAAGAACGGACTATAGAGGAATATATTGCTATTGCAAAAGCTGACATTTGGGTTTATGTGGCAGTAGCAATCATCATTTTATGTGTTTTATTGGCAATTTGCTATTTTCATGAGATTCCGTGGTATTTGGCTGTTTTATGTGATCTTCTATTTTTCGTGGGAGTTTTGGGACGTATTGAGGTTTATTTTTCTTTAAAGAAGATTTATCAATATTTAAAAAAAGAAAAACTATTATCAAAATTAGGAACAATCGATTTTTGGAATGAAAAAGATTATTTCTTGACAGAAAATTTTATGATTGTTTTGTTGGATGGTCAAGTTTATGTTTTTTCTTATCAAGATATTCAGTCATTAACGATACAAAATCAGTATTATGGTAGAGGAATCCAAAATGAATATTGTTGTATTTCTACAACAAAAGGGGATTTTTCACTTCTTACATATTCCACTGGGATTGTTGGTAATCAATTTTTTTATCTGGATTCTTATTTATTAAAGAAAAACTCTAATATTCAAGTTTTGCCTTCGGAAAGGAAGTTATAAATATGGAAGAAATTAAAGTTCACGGTATCTATCGTCATTTTAAAGGAGATTATTATCTGGTTGAAGGAATTGCAAAAAATGCGGCCGACTTACGACTATATGTCGTCTATCGCGCTTTGTATGGAGAAGGAGAACAATGGATTCGCCCGGTAGAAGATTTTTTAGGAAAAGTGAATCATGAAAAATATCCGGATGTCACACAAGAAAATAAATTTGAACTTCAGAACATTTTAAGTAAACGGCATGGATAATTTTTCAATTGTTTTATCAGTTATTGTTTGCAAATAAAGAAAACGAATTTTTATATCTAGATGAATTTACACAAGAACTCCTAGTGGAGTTTTTTTGACTTTGAAATCGGTTTATGTTATCATAGCGATTACAAAAAGGAAGCGGTATTATGACAGAATCAGGACAAGCTAGTTTTAATGATTGGGATGGATTTTTTGAACAATGTGCTAGAGAAATTGATTTGATGAAAACGGAACATGAAATTATTGAGATGTACCAAAGTTTAGCAGGAAAGAAAAATACCTCTTATTCTTTCATTGATGATTGTGGAGATGAATTTATCGATATTTTTTTAAGACGCGATTCGAATGGAACTTTCGTCTATCAATATACGAAAGGTGGTATGGCTTTTTTACAATCTAAGTTTTTATCCGACTATTTCAAAAATAAAATTTCATGTTTCTTCATGAGAGATAAAGATACCGTCTATTCCGATGCAAATTTCTCTGTTGATGTATTAGGACTTTTGATTGGTAAAAGATCATTTAATCAGATGAGTGAAGAAGAGATTGCGGCCATTGTTTCTGCGATGGATAGATTGGAACAAAAGCCTAAGTTTTCTAAAATTCATGAATTACGTAATACGTTTTTTAACTATTTGTATCATCTAAAGGGAGAAGGAGCATCCTCTTACTTAAAGAACCGTGTTCCTGCTTACGATTTTGCGAATCATATTTTATCTACGTCTGGATTTGTTGCCATGCCTAGTTTTTATTCTGGTCGTGGCGTCAATCCGAATGATTTGAATGATAAGAAATTGGTTTCCATTTTCAAAAAACTTCTAAAATACGATGTTACGTATGCATGTCACTTTGTAGAATTCGTGAAGCAAATGAAAACGTTAGGAGCCACTGAATTTATAACGTCATTCCAAGATTTCGCCTGTAACGGTTTCAAAGTAGATCCTAAATTTCTCAGTGATAATAATTATTCTGTGGATGGATTAAATCCAAACACCTATAACGATTTTGTTTATTTGATGATTGGTGAGTCTCGATTTGCAACAAACAGAGATTATCAAGAAGCAAGGTCTGAGATTATCAAACACGCTTTTTTACTACAAGTGAATCCGACGTTAGAGAAACTTGGATTTTCTAGTGAGAAGGAACAAAGTCAAGAAACTAGGCAGAGTTATCGTAAGGTTCCAAAGAATCCATATTCTGGAAAATGATTGGTAGGGTTTCTATGAACTTTCATTCTATTCATGTTGATTTTTCTGGTATTGATTTTCCGGTTGCTTCTGAACTTGCACTTAGTTTGCAGACGATGTTAGAGTTGTATCCCGATATGGAAGCATCGATTGTGGCAATTGGCAATTCGGATTTTTTACTTCGTTATTTTAGTCGGATGCAAGAAGGGAAGAAGTCTACTTGGCGAAAGATAAAAGAAATTCAAGAATCTATTCAATCATCTCGTACGGACATGAAAAATCCAATGACGATTTATCATTGGCGGGAAGGAAAAAAAGTTAAGCACTGTTTTTGTCTTGGCGCATGTCTTTTTTCTTGTACGAAAGAAGAATTGGTTTCTCTGATTGCTCAAATTCGCAAGCATAATCTTGTTTTAGAAACGGATACCGTATCTTCTATTATCTATCATGAATTTGCTCATATGTTAGATGCTACGTTTAATATTAGTAGAGATTCCGAAATTTTTCGTATTTTACGACAAATTGGCCATGATTCGGAAGAAATTTACTATGTAGGACGTGAGTTATTTGCTGATTCTTTTGCAGAGTATTATGCAAGTGAACATCCATCGCAAGAAAGTACTGATTTAGTTTCTTACGTCAATCGTAAGTATTTGGAGAATCGTAGTAAAGAAAAACAAAGAGGAAAGCGACTAATAAAAACAATTCAACCGAAGTGATTGAATTGTTTTTTTATAGGTGACATTTTAGTTGAAGTAGTTTATGAATCGTCATCGTCGGTTGTATCTCTTCTTTTGCTTGTTCGTAATTTGGATTGAACCAGCAAGTGTCGATTCCGTTTTGATTGCCACCTAAGATATCAGTTGAGAGAGAGTCACCGATTAATAACATCGTCTCTTTCTTTTTATTTTTGGCTCTTTCAAATAAGGCTTCAAAAAATTGCGGCATCGGTTTTGAAAAACCAATTTGATCAGAACTGATGACATCTTCTACATAAGGAAGAAGATTGGCTTTTTCCAATTTTTTATCTGCTGTTTGGGTATTGCCATTTGTTGCAATTAAGATTTCATAATTAGGACTCAATTCTCGTAGGAGTTCGCTCGCATTTTCGATTTCCACGATATCTACTCCTAGCATGTCGTAGTAAAATTTACATGCAAATAAGGCAGTAGGAAAGTCGATTTCGACACCTTGTGTCTTAAAAAATTGAATAAATAAATTGGTCCTTAAGTAAACTTTTTTTTCTTCTAATGTCTGAACGGATTTTGGTAGAATGACTTGGCCACTTTCCCATCGATGCCAATAGTCTGTATCAAATGCCATCCATTCTTCAAACTCTTTTTCTTTGTGTTCTAACCCTAATCGTGTTACGAGAGTGGTAAGAGCATACTTCATTGCTTGGTTATTGTCTATCAATGTGTTGTCTAAATCAAAAATTAACGTTTCGTATTTTTTCATGTTCTCAACTCCGTGGGGTTTATTATACCTGATTTTTCATCATTTGACTATATTTTTAGAATTCTAGAAACAGTTTTCTGTTTTAAGAAAAATTGGTTGTGTTATAATAAAAAGTAGGATGGTGAGATATATGGTAATTCAGAGTAACGAAAAGGGAAATAAAAAATATTATAATGAGATTATGTACATTGCAAGTAATTATTACATTTTTAAGAAAAGGCCTAGGACAAGAGTTCATTCTTTACTCAATTTGTTTATTATTTATATGATTTTATTTATAGTGTTGTTTGTGATTTGTTTGATTTTTCCACCGTTTCTTTTATTTGCTTCGATGGCTTTGGTTTTGTTTGCTATGTATGTTTATTTATTCTTTGAAACGAGATATCGTTTGAATGAATATTTAAAGAATGATAATTCTGAAATTGTTGTAGATGAAGATGGCATTGAGAGCAGATATCCAGGAAAAGTATCCGCTAAACTTTATTGGGACTCTATTGAACATATTATTATCAATCAAAATTCTATTTCTGTTCTTCCATATAATTTTTCTTCTATTATCATTTTTATGGAAGTTCATTCAAAGGATGAATTATTAAAAGCATTGAAAAAATATGATAAATTGAGTTTAGTTGTCGATAATTCTAAAAAATAGGTGTCTAGTCTTTCTTACAATCATTTAATGTTTAAAATAAAAAATTCTAGTGTTGTGAAGTTAACTTACTTTTGCACTAGAATTTTTATTTTGATTGGAATTATTATTCATTTTTATATGAAGCAATTATAAGTTTGTAACCATTTGGTGTAAAAGTTATGGTATAATCAAATTAAAATAGGAAGTGAGAGTATGTGGATTTATATCGTTGTTGCAATTATCGTTATCATCGTTATTTATGCTCTTTTTGTATACAATCGTTTGATTAAGTTAAGCAACATGGTAAAAGAGGCTTTTTCTACGATGGATGTTTATCTTAAGAAAAGATGGGATTTAATTCCTAACGTTGTGGAGACGGTTAAAGGTTATGCCAAGCATGAAAAAGATACGTTAAAAGAGGTTATCAAATTAAGAAATGGTACTTATGACCAAATGATGGATGAAGAAAAGATTAAAACCAATGAACAATTATCAAATGGAATTCAAAAGATAATGGCTTTGGCAGAAGCATATCCAGAACTAAAAGCAAGTAATCATTTTCAAGATTTAAGTAATCAATTAACGAAAGTGGAAGATGATATTGCCGATTCTAGAAGGTATTACAATGCAGTTGTTCGTCTTTATAATAATAAAGTTGAAATGTTTCCAAGTAATCTTTTTGCAAAAATGTTCGGTTATCATACCAAGACGATGTTTGGGGCAAGCGCTACAGAGAGAGAAAATGTAAAAGTAAAGTTGTAGTGGAGGGTAAAGTGATGAGCGTTGTTCAGAAAATCACATTGTTTGTTGTAGTTGCCTTGTCGATTCTGTTTTATCCGTATTGTACGTATGCTTTTGATAATCAGTCATCATATAGTAGTATTCAAGATGTTCAAGAATTAAATGCTGGAGAGGTGTCTTTTTCGAATCTTGTTTTTCATGATTATTCAACTACTTCTACGTTAGCATTTGGATTAACGGGAAATGCTGTCAACCATTCCGATCATTCTATCAGTTATTCTTCTACTGTTTCATATTATGATGCTAGTTATCATTTGATTGCTCAAAGCATTAGCTATGCTACGGCGACAGTAGGAGAGAGTAGTTTTCATCAAATGTCCAATTTAAGTATTTTAGATGGGCATAGTGTCAGTGAAATTGCTTATTATCAGTTGGAAGTTCATACTAGTGATAATCTAACGTCAGAAATTACGGATCCTGAGGACTCTATCAGTGAAGAACAGTTATTACATTCTCATGATTATACTTTGAGCAAGTACGATGTTAATATCATTGTAAATGAAAATAATACATTTGATATTACCGAGACGATTACGGCACATTATAATACTCCTAAACATGGTATTATTAGAGATATTCCTTTAAAAAATGAAATCGTAAGATTAGATGGAACTACTTCTAAGAATCGTGCTCAGGTTACAAATGTTAGAGTCAATCACGAATATACAACACAAAGAACGATTGGAAATTATCGGATTCAAATTGGCTCTCCTGATGCGTTTCTAACTGGTGAAGAAACATATGTAATTCAATATACTTATAATATAGGAAAAGATCCTATTAAAGGTTACGATGAATTGTATTTTAATATCATAGGAGATAAATGGGATACTGTCATTCAAAATATTACATTTTCAATTACGATGCCAAAGGAGTTTGATGTCGCTAAGTTAGGATTTTCATCTGGAGAAAAAGGTTCTACTGCCAATGAAAAAGTAGAGTATACTGTTAAGGAAAATGTGATTACAGGTAAATATCATAGTTTTTTAAATTCAAATGAAGCATTGACTGTTCGCTGCGAACTTCCCGAAGGATATTTTGTTGGGGCAAAATTAGAGCTCGATTTTACGGATTATAAGATTCTTTTGATTCCTGTTGCTTGTTTAGGAATTTCGATATTATTGTGGTTTCTATTTGGTCGGAATGATCCGTTAGTAGAACCTGTTGAGTTTTATCCACCAAAAGGACTTAACAGTCTAGAAGTTGGATTATTATATAAGGGAAAAGCAGATAATCAAGATGTCACGTCGTTACTTATCTATTTAGCAAATAAAGGATATCTAGAAATCACGGATCACCCAACTGAGCGTAATTTTAAAAAGGTAAATTTGGATGAGAAAGCGATTCATCGTGCCAATAAAAAAATTGCGGAATTACAAAATAAAATTCAACAGGAAAAGAATCGTAACCCAAATTCTAAAAAAATCAAATACTACGAGAATCTGTTAAATATTTATCAAAATATTGATGCTCCAGTCGATTATGAAAGGTACGGAGTAACACCTACCAAGCGAGCTAGCTCTAAGAATACATTTTATATTCGAAAATTGAAAGATTATGATGGCACTGATGAAAATGAAAAAATGTTCCTAGATGGGTTGTTTGAATTAGCTGATGAAGTAACAGAAAAGATGTTACGCAATCGTTTTTTTCTTACTAATTTTAGAATTTTGTTGAATGCGAATCGTAAGGAAAAGGTGGAAAAAATATTTGTAAAAATTCCGGGTATCATTAATCATTTAATTGTTATTATGATGATGATTACTTATCTTGTTGCTACTGTTCCACCTGTGTTTTCTTATTTGGGATTTGACAGAACGATTGGGTTCCTCATTTTTTCTGGTGTAATATTAATCTTGTTTATGGATGCTTACTTTAGTAGATTTCATCAAGGTACAAAAATTCATCAATATTTTGGATGTGTTTTCTTTTCTTTAATTGTATTTTTTAGTTTTGTTTTACCGTCTTTACAACAAGATATTTCTTATCAAATCATTTTCTTTTTAGCCATACTTTTTTTGATAGGAATAGGCGATTGTTTAAAAAATCTTCCAAAACGAACGAAATACGGTAATGAGATGTTAGGAAGGATTAAAGGATTTCGAAGATTTTTGATTACAGTAGAAAAAGAAAAATTAGAGTCACTCGTGATGGAACATCCAAATTATTTCTACGATATTTTACCATATACTTATGTTTTAGGTATATCAGATAAATGGATTCGAAAATTCGAATCGATATCTTTAGAACCACCATCTTGGTATGGAACTTCTAGTTCCCTTGATTTTAATTCTTTTGGAACAGCCATAAATCTTACGATGGGTTCTGTTCAGCGTGCCATGTCGTCTGCGCCAATGGATGCTTTTGAGAAGTCGTCTAGTGGTTCTTCTAGTGACAGTTCTTCAGGAGGTTCTTCTGGTGGAGGATCTTCAGGAGGAGGATCTGGCGGCGGCGGTGGAAGTTCTTGGTAGCTGCTTGAATTGATATAAAAAAATGAGGATTTCAGATGAAACCCTATTATATTATTCATGGATTTATAGGAGTAAAAGACGCTATTATAGGAATACCAGTCATTTAAATTTTGAAAGCGAATATGCATAGTTTTCCGCATTCTTGAAGTACATATGATAGTAATTTAAAAATATTTTAGCACAATAAAAGTTATGATTGGTTTCATAACTTTTAATTTTACCATTCAACAATATTTAAATTTTCAAATCTTTTTTGCCAACTAGCAACTTTTTTATTGTATAACTCCTTAGAATTGTTTTTGTGTTTAATCGGTCTAATCGTTTTACTGAAAATATCACTTAGTCCGTATGGGGCATACACTTTAATTTCATTATTTTCTTTTGTAATACCAATTGCATGAACAGTAGCTATCCATTGGTCGATAGCATCTTCTGAATTTTTATATTGATCAATATTTTTATTTTCGTTATCTTTTTTCCATAAATGCATTCTTGCTTCATTATGAATGTCTAGTTCATAATTTAAACCGGCTTTTTTAAAATAATCTTCTATTGTTTTTTCTAGTTTTTGTTCACTTTCTTTAGATAGATTGATAGGGTCATAATAAATGATATCAATATCTTTAATTCCAAAATTCAAAGGTTTATTATCATAATAGTTCCATATCGTTTGAAAAACAGAACCTGCTGCTATATAAAAATTTGGTAATTTTAATTCGTAAATATAGTCTAATATTGTCACAAGATCACTATTTTGTTTTATTATTTTAATAAATGTTTCGTTTTGTTCGTTAATACTTTTATATCTCATGGTAACATCTCCGTTAGTTATATTTTACCATACTTAATTATGTATTTGAAGAAAATTATATTATCAAATGCTATGCTTATTACTTAGTAAAAAAATAGTTATCAATTTTTTTCATATTTAATAAAATGATTTTTTTAATATTGGCCAACACATCAAAGTAACTGTTTCTACGGGAAAATTTATTATAGTCATTTTTTGTTTATGAGGTTTTTTAACAAATCTTTGATAGTGATTTGTTATTGAATTTTAGTGGAAATTATAGAAAAATGCTTGAATATATGATATATATTAATGAGATAAAGGAGGAAATTTAAATGAAGTTATATTTATCTTCTTATAAACTAGGAAATTCTACTGATGAATTAAAAAAATGGTTACAAGATAGCGATAATAATAAAATAGCTTTAATCAGCAATTCGAGAGATATGTTTCCTGATAGTGAAAGAAAAAGCAATGGGATTCAAAGTGATAAAGAGGCATTAGAAGAATTGGGTTTCGATGTAGAGATTTTAGATTTGAAAAAATACTTTGGACAAAAAGAGTTGTTAAGAAGAGAATTACATGATATTCACGCATTCTATGTAATTGGAGGCAACACATTTGTTCTTAGAAAAGCTATGCAATTAAGTGGATTTGATGAATTATTATTAGAGTATTCTAACGATTCCAATTATTTATATGCGGGATATAGTGCTGGAATATGTTGCTTGTGTAAGGACCTGTCAGCAATATCTATTATGGATGATCCACAAATAGATCCTTATGATAGTGGCACTCCACCAATATATCATGGAATCGGTTTTATAGAAGAAACGATTATTCCTCATTTTATGTCTGATCATAAAGAAACAGAAGCAGCTAGTAGAGCGGTTGAATTTTGTAAGCAGAATTGAATCTCTTACAAGGCACTTAGAGATGGAGAAGTATTAATGAGTGACACACTTAATTTACATAAAACGAGATAATATTGAAGAGTAATCTATTTTTATAGATATTGATTTTTGATGAGTATAGATGATGTAATAAAAACTAGAGCTACAATTGAAAATATAGCTATCTATATTATTAATGAATTAAAAGATATAAACAATTTATATTCAGTTATTGTTTGGGAGGGTTCAGATAAATATGTTGAAGTATTAAAGGAGGAATTGAAGGGTGAAAAATAATTACTTATTAATACATGGGAGTTTTGGAAGTCCGTTTTCTAATTGGATTCCATATTTAAGAAAAGAAATAGAAAACAGAAATTTAGAAGTTTATACTCCCGATTTTCCAATAGGAGTTGGCTATCAAAATTATGAAAACTGGTCTAACCTTATGAAAGTTTACGTTAAATCCAATATCATAAACGAAAACACAATTATATTTGCTCATTCAATCGCTCCTATCTTTGTTTGCAAATTCCTAGTTGAAAATAAGATAAAAGTTAAAAGACTAGTTTTTATCTGTGGCTTTAATCATTATTTTGGAATAGATAAAGATTACGATGCAGTTAACGAAAGTATGTATTTTTATAATCTTACAGATGTTAAGAATTATTGTGATGACATTGTATGTTTTTACTCTGATAATGATCCTTATGTAAAATATGAAGCTGAAAAAGAATTTGCTGATGCTATAACCGAAAATCAGATTGTTATTTCGGGTGGTGGCCATCTAAATTCTGAAAGTGGGTATACAGAGTTTCCTGAATTATTAAAATATTTGTAACTATTATACTTGTAAATTGCAAAAAAATTAATATGTGTGAAAGCATTATTCTTTCATATATGAGAAAATCCTATATCAACAGTGGTATAGGATTTTTTATAAAATAAAAACTCACGAACTTTCGTAGTCCGTAAGTTGTCTTCAAATGGAACGTATAGAGAAGAAGTCGAATAACTTTTCTCATACCAATAAGTTAGGTAGTAATAACTACTTACTAATAAAATTATATCACAACATTTACATTTTTGAACAATTAAATTCCACTGTTAAAATTTGAACAACTAAATTCCATTTCAGGGTGGAACTTACTTTTTCATTTGAGATCATTTTCTATATTTTCAAAATTTAATTCATCCTTTAGACTTACAATTTTAGCAGCTGATATAATATCGTTTTTTAATTCTTTTGAATTTGGATAATCAATAAGTTGACTTAAATAATAAATCATGTCATAAATAGCTAGTCTTTGTGGTAAAAATTCTACATTTACTAACTCTGGATAATATTTTTCAATATATAATTTGATATTAGTATAATCACTTGAATTTGTGTATTGTTCTGTTTCTTCACTAGCAAATTTCCAAGGCTTTCTAATCATTCTATATAGAATATCTAACTCAAAATCTTTTGGAGCATACATTGATCTTTCGAAATCTATAATTTTTATTTTTCCATCTTTATAAAATATATTATCAAAATGTAAATCATTATGAACCAAAACTAATTCTTCTTTTTTTAAATATTTTGAAAATTTAGAAAAAGCATATTCTATTAATTTTTGCTCCTGTTCTGTAAAAACATTTAGTGTTTTTGTTTTAGAATATAGTTCCGTAAATTGATTTTGTAAATAATTATTCCAATCAAAATTTTGTCCCTTAGATTTGTTTGAATGAATACTTTTCATTGCCTCACACAGTTGTTTAATGATATTTTCTCTTTCATCTTCAGAAAAAGTATGCCAAACATTATATAAAGAAACTCCATCTATTTTTTCAATTATTTCATAACAATAAGGTACATCTTTTTTGTCAATATCAGAAACATATAGTTTTGGTAAAAGATTATTTCCTGTGTTTTCTTTATAGAAATTAATTTCATTTTTAAAATTATTTTCATTATCCTCGTTAGTACAAATTTTAATAATATATAAATCATTTACTACAAATATAGTATTAGTGAATCCAACATTAATTTTTTTTATTTGAGGATTATCGCCAAATAATTGTGAATTTTGCTTTATAATAGTACTGATTGTTTCTTGCATTATTACACCTCACTTTAATCTTATTTTACCATACCTAAGTATTTATTTGAAGCAAAGTATACTTATCTTTATCGAATTTACTTTGCTTTTTATTGGGTATAACTTGTAAAACTGAATTACTAGATAAGTTATTAATATCAAGTTTTTCTTTATCGATGGTTATAGAATTTATTTTATAATATTTACTTAGTGATGAAATATATTTATTAATATCTTCTTTTGTCTTCTCATTTGATAGAATAATATCTTTTTCAATAATATTAACTACCATATCAAAACAATCGTTTCTAAACATATAACCAATGTTTTCAATTTCTTTTTTATTGATATTAATTTTCTTAATGATAATCTCATCTTTTACTTTTTCTATTTCAATGGAATCAATATATTTTTTGATTAACTCTGATTTTTGTTCTTTGCTAAGTTTGTTCCACAGTCCATTTTTTCTGACATAATAAGATTTATATTTTAACTTTTCTAATTGAAATAGATTAGTATAAAGTTTTAATTCTTCTTTATTATTAATATTTTTGTTCGCTTGTTTTAAATTATTTAGTTTAAGTTCAGTTTCTTCAATTTGTCTTTTAATACTAATTTCTTCATCTTTAAATTCATCTAATTCAATAACACTATCAACATAAGCTTTTTTGATTCTTTTTAGCTTGTTATTTAATTCTTTTACTATTTTGTTATCTTTTTCTATTTCAACAGTAATATCTTCGTTAAAAAATGATTTAAAGTTATTATCTATAAGTAGGTAATAATCTAACATATCATTTAAAAATAGCATTAAAGGTTCTTCAATTTTCTTTTCATTAATTCTAGTATTACAACAATTACATCTATAATAAATTCTTTCAAACATGAAAAAATCCCATATCAACGAGTGATATAGGATATTTTTATAAAATAAAACTCACACGAAGTGTGAGTAATTCTCTCAATGGAGCGAATCACATACAAGTTACGAACTTTGTTCTCTTTCTATAAAAGATTATATACTAAAATTAGTAAAATTTCAATATTATAATTTTAATATTCTCATAATGTAGATTATTTATTATTTTCATGGTATAATCTTTTTATAAAAATTACTTGAGAATTTAAGATGATAAATAGTAATTTGTCAAAAAACGTAAACCATAGTATATAATATTAAAAAGTACTAATTTTAATGATAAATTTTGTAAATTGTATGAGATAATTATAATTAGAAGGATGTGAAATTATATGGCTTTAATTAAATGTGAAGATTGTGGTAAAGAAGTTAGTGACAAGGCTGCAAGTTGTCCAAATTGTGGAGCTCCAATTGCATCTAAAAAGACAGATGTTATGATAAGATTTCCAATTTGGAAAGGACAAATGTTTAATAATAGATGCTACGTTTATAATAAAGATACTAATGAAGAAATTGCAAGTGGAAAACAAGGTGAAACTGTTATATTTGAATGTACTGAACCTATGAATATTTATGTTGTTGTAAAAGGATCTTTTGGGAAACCTGAAGCAACTGTAAATCCTGGTGATAGATATGATGTTGGCTATAGAGGATTTGGAAAAATATATTTATCAAAAGTTGATACAATTGCTGGGAATGCAAATTCAGATGGATTAGATATATCTGTTGGAATATTTAAGGACTTTTAAACAATAATATTTAATAATAATGTTTTTATATTATGAATATAAAAAATTACAATTTATTGAGTAGATAATTATGGGCTTATCAGAAATGATAGGCTCTTTTTTTATAATTAATTTTATTTTTTAATATAAGGGTTTGGGATTTCCCATAATAGAATTTATGCGGGAGTATAAATTCAGTGCTGGCTAGACAATTAAATTACTCCCACATTAAATAAAATATAAAAAGAGGATTAAATTACTTTTATAATTTTTTCCTCATTTTTGATAATTATTTATATAAAAATAAATTCATTTAATATAATCTCTTCAGCCATATTCTTGTAATTATTCATAAGTTTTGACCATTCTATATGATTAATTTTTTTATTTTTTTCAGATAGTTTTTCATCTGAATTTTTGTAATTTTTCATTAATATTTGTAATCTATCTTCACTATTTTCACTGACTGAAATAAGATGATTAGTAAGTTCATTAGTCATTAAAAGTGTAGTGTAAAGAGCTTTCTTATTTTCCTTTAAATAGTGTAATCTTAAATATCCATATTTGTTTATTCCTTTAGTATTTTGATTTTTTATAGTTAAATTTGGTAATAAATAATCTCCATTTCGTGTATAAATTAATTTCATTTTCATCTCTCCATTTCTTTATTTAATTAGTGACTGCAATATCTTTTTTAGGTACTAATATTAAAATATCTTTTAGTTTGTTTTCTTCAACATAAGGACAACTAATAATGCCATCAACATATAAATGTTCTCTTGATTTTGATATAAAATATTCTAAAAATTCATTTGAATATTTATTTGATTTCATTTTTTTAATAGATAAAATATCATAATCTACTTCTATATTTTTTAATTTTTCTTTGTTAATTTCTTTATAAAATTTGATACCAATATTGTTATTTTCCATAATTTTATTAAGATACTTTATATATTCTTTACTACTTTTTGTTATTAGTTCATCTGTAAACTTTATGTTTTTAATTTCAATGTTATAGCTTTTATCTCTTGTTATTTCTATTTGAGATATAAGTCTATGAATTAAATCTCTTTTAGCTTTTCTTGTTAGTAAATCATAAAGGAAAGTAAATCCTATATTTTTAATATTTGTAAAAATTAATTTGTCATTTTCTTCAATACAATCTAATTTTTTAACAAGTTCTATTGTATATTCCTTTGAAGTATTATCTGGATCAAGAGTAGTTTTCTTTTTAGTTAATTTATCAATTTCTTTTTTTATTACTTCATTTTTGTGATTAATTGTTTCTACATCCAAAGTAGAACTTAAATATAAATCAACTAATCTTTTTTCTTGCATTTTTAATTTTTCAATAGCTTTTTCTATTTCTTTTACATCATTACTTTTAGTAGAATTACAAATAATAATTTCATTATCCATAGAAAGCATAAATATCGTTAATTCTTCTAATATTCTTTTTAATTTTGTTTCTATTTTTTCGGTATTATAATGATAACCATAACCTTTACAATTAGTATTTTTACATCTTAAATGATAATATACTTTTTGTTTTCCATTAGGATATTTAAATGATTCTGATGAACTCATAATCTCTCCGCATAAAGGGCATTTAACTAATCCTGAAAATAAATGAATGTGTTCCCCATAATTAGAATGTTTATTTTTAACTAATACATTTCTAGTTGCATTCCAAGTATTTATATCAATAATTGGTTCACAATAATTTTCAACTCTTAAAACATCTTGAGATTTTCTTTTATACTTTCCATATTCAAATATTCCAATATAAATTGAATTAGTAAGTATTTTATAAACTCTATCTGATAACCATTTTCCTTGTTTTAAGTAAGCATTATTGTTGTGCATAATACTTGCTATATTTCTTGTGGAATGACCTTGTTTGCATAGTTCAAATATTTCTTTAACTACTTGTGATTCAATAGGTTCTATTTCTAAATGACCAGTATTTTTATTTCTAACATAGCCATAAGGTGCTTTACTAGGGTGTATTTTTTCTAAAGCCATTTCTTCCATTGCACGTTTAGTTCTTGCTCCAATTCCTTTTCTTTCTCGTTGACCGAATACTAAATTCATTCCAAATATCATTTCACCATTAGCAGTAGATACATCATAAGGTTCTAATATTAATTCAATTTTAACGTCGTGTTCTTCACAGTAATTTAAAAGCCAAAATCCATCATAATTATTTCTTGTAAGTCTATCTACTTTAATAGCAATTAATTTATCAATCTTTTTAGATTTTATATCAGTAAGTAATCTTTGCATTTCTGGTCTCATTAAATCTTTGCCTGAATGACCTGCATCGTTATAAACATCAACGATACTATAATCATTCTTTTCACAATACTCTTTAATCATTCTAAGTTGTGAATCAATAGAATAACCATTATCTCTTTGATCATCTGTACTAACTCTTACATAAACACCACATCTCATAAATTCCTCCTTTCTTTATTTTTGAGAAGGATTAATATTCCTCTCACTTGTTTCCTCATTTAAGTTTAAAATGGCAACCTAGATTTTTAAAAAAATTAATCTTCTCATATGTTTCCTAACTAAAACTCAAAAAAAGTAGACAGAATTTCAAAAAAATTAATCCTCTCATATGTTTCCTAACTAAAGGCACTTTTACGAAGTGTATTTTCTAAAAAAATTTAATATTTATATTTTTTTATAATATTTTCTATTTCTTTTAAGTTATATTTTGCTTTATGTTCTTTAATGTAAAATGGTTTATTACTAATTTCATTTACTTTGTATTCAAGTATAGTAAGAGTAATAGGATGGGTAATTAGATATTCAGTTGGTTCAATAATTCGTAAATTAGTATGTAGAAGAACTTTAATTTTTCCTTTTTTAGTTTTGTAAGTGTAGTTTTTAATAAGTTCTGTTATTTTGGGATTAGGTTTAAATTCTTCTGAAATTTTAAATTCAAGCATAAAAAATGTCCTCCTTCCTAGAAAGAGAACATTAAAGTTTAATATTTATATAAAATAAAAACTTACGAACTTTTTATAGTCCGTAAGTTGTATTCAAATGGAGCGGTAGTTGAATAAGTACACAACTTTTTCTCCAAAGTCTTTGATATATAAATCATCCATTAATAATATAACATATTATCCCCAAAATTACTACTATCGATTTAGATATTTTATTATTAAATTATTTAAATCAATCCATTCTTCGACATGATAAGTATTTTTCTCATCGATACTCTTATAAGAGCTAGACGTCTCAATTGCTTTAATTAAAAAATCTTTCAATTCTGAGTCAAAACATTTATTAATGTCTTTTTTTACTTTTTCCCATCCATAAAATTTATCTATATTATCAACATTAAAATTATATCCTATTCCATAAGAACCAGTAGAAACATTGATACAATCCAAAATAAATAACATAAGACTTTCTTTTCTTATTTTTTTCTTTAAAAATTCCATATATTCTTCATCTTCAAATAATAGTATTGCATTAAATCTATTATAATTTTCTGGTAAGTACATATTAATTTTATTTTCTTTAATTTCCATTAACATGTTTTCGTATATAGTGTTTATAGCATCAAATCTTTCTTGACTAATTACTTCATCATGTTTATTTTCAGGTTTTAACCAATAAGCTATTTCTCTAATAAAGTATAAATTTTTATAATCGTGTTTAATTTCAGATGTAAATTTATTAAAATCTTCGTTTGGTAACATTAATAAAATATCAGATATAATAACTTGAGTTCTACTCTTGGCATTAAGTTGAAAGAACAAAGGTGAATCATCAATTACATAATAAGATGAATAGATTACATGTAACAATGGTAGAAGATTTTCTTCTTTTATTCTGTCCAAGTACATTTGAAAAGTTTCTAACGTATATTTTTCTACCCAACCAGGATAAATGCGTTCCATTTCAAAATATTTTTCAAGTAAATCTTTAGGGATATGTTCTCCGGCGTTTACATATGAAATAAATTCATTTATTTTTTCATCTATTTTTATAAATTCATTTTCACCCTTATTAAAATATAATTTGAAAAATTTACCATTATAAATTCTTTTATCAATAACGGAAGAACGATATTCTTTTTTATTTACATAATATTGGTGTTCAGGAATAAATTGAATCTTTTCTTTTTTACTATATTTGTTTTCTTCAAAATATTTTTTGACATTTGGAAATAAATAGCAAAGTATATCTTTATACTTATTTACATCATATTTGTTGTTAGTAAATAAATCATCAAAATATTTCGTTGCATCTTTATTATATCTTTCCGTACTATAAATATATTCATTATCATAAACATAACGATCCTCTGAAATATAATAAGCTTCGTTTTTGTTTATTTCATACCATAATTTAGGATTTTTAAGAGATATGATTTCAATTAATAACATATCGATACTGTTTAAATACTTTGCATTATTAAAACTAGCGTAAAATGTAGAATTAATTATTCTTTTAAAGTCACGTAAGTCTTTTACATTTTCAATTATTAATTTTGTTATTTCATTTATGAATTTAGCATCAACTTGATATTTTGAATGTTTTAAATAATTAAATACGCATTTATTTATAACATCTAGTAAAATACTTTTATCTAACGTTGGAACAGAAAATTCTAATTGAATCATTTTTTCTAAATATGAATAATCAATTTCTAAATTATTTTCAAAATGTTTCTTCATTGCTGTTTCATCATAAGAAAGAACATAAATAATTCTATTAAAATCAAAGAGATTATGAATTGTTCTTAAAATGAATAATATATTTTCACTAGAACATCTTTCTAAATTATCTAGAACTAATACTATTTTCTTATCGTTTGATTCTAAATAATTATTAATTATCTTTTTAATTCTATCTATATTTATATCTTCTTCTAATAATTCTCCAACAGAATATCCAATATTTGTGGAAATGGTTTTTAAATAAGTCTTTGTAAAAATATTTATATCATTTATTCTAAAACCACAATTAATATTGTTCATTATTTTATCAAAGAAAGCTACCAAAAGAGATTTTGTATCACCATAAACCCATGGTTCAAAATCATCTATAAATATCAAATTTTCTTCTTTTAAATTATTTTTAACATTATTTAAGATAGTAGTTTTACCAGAACCCCAATTACCTTTTAAAGAAATAACAAATTTTGAATCTGTATAGCAATTTGCAATTGTAGAAGTCATTTGATTAATTATTTTATCTCTTTCGAGTAAATCATAATTAACTGATTCATCGCTTATTAAAATATATTCAATATCGTTAGGAATTACATCATCATACAATTCCTTTAAATCAAATACATTTCGATTTTTTTGATTTTTATTTATAAATCCTTTTATTGTAATAGATAAATATCTAATTATTAATATTACAGATTAAAACAATATAAGAAATTTAATACCAATAGTCTTATATGAATATATTACAAGCAAGTTTTTATAAATATAAAGTATTACCATATATAATATTACACTTAACAAACTTGTTAAACTATAAAAATCTAAATAATTAACTGATTTAAGTTTAAAAAGGCTATGTAGTTTTAAAGATAATAATTTAATTGTAAAAAGAACTAAACAACAAACAATAATTGGCATTTTAACTTTAATATACAATAATGTAAAAAGATTAAAATAATCTATAATAACTATTATTAAGGTAGTTAAAATTGACGTTAATAATAAATTTGCTATTCCATATTGTTTATAAATTTCTTTAAAATACTTAAATAATTTCATAATCTTCCTCCAACTAAAAAAGTATCATTCTAATTAGAATGATACAAAATCTATTTTAATTATAACAATTTTTTTTAAAATATAAAACCTTATCAAAAAATATTTATTATACTTATGATGTTTATTTGAATCCTACGATTCATAGGGTGACTTCTTTTTGCAATTATAATAAGATTGTTTTAGAAAGAAGGGATTTTTATGAGGAAAAACTTCATTGATTATTATGCTTTGGCTATGCTAATGTTGTTTGTAATTTATAATTTATTTTTAGAAAATTTAAAAGTTTATGGATTGTTATACCAAATATTTATGTTTGTTATAATAATAGTAAATGCAATTATCTTAATTATTTTTAGAAAGAAAATAAAATATAAAACTTTAATAATTATTGTTTATTTATTAATATGGTTATTTTCTAAAAATACACTACAATGCTTTTTTGCTTTTTCTAATATTATATTATTATGTGTAACAGGATTTATGGTAAAACATTCTATAAAGATTATTTCAGTCTTGATAGTAATATTTGGTTATATATTTTTCTTGCCATTATTTTTTGTCTTTCTACTAGCATTTGGTACAGGATTAGATGAAGAAAGTGGTATGAATGATATATATGATGATATGCACTATTATTGTAATAATAATTACGAAGTGTATTCATATTCTGCTGGTGCTATGGATAGTTTTCATTATAGTATAGGTAAGCATTATGAGATTTTAAATATTAGTGGTATAATAAATATATCTTATAACGAACGGAACGAAAAAACACTAGATGAATATGAAATATATTTAGAAACACATAACTGCGAATTGGTAGGTGATAAAAATGGATCTAAATAAAATTTCTAATTTCATAAAACAAAAAAGAAAAGAATTAGGAATTACTCAAGATGAATTAGCAGAAAAGTTATTTGTTACGGAAAAGGCAATTTCAAGATGGGAAACTGGCAGAGGTACTCCTGATATATCTTTACTTCTTCCATTATCAAAAGAATTAAGTATTGAAGTATCAGAATTATTGAATGGCGAAGAAACCAAGAAACCAAAAGATAATATTGAACAATTACTTGAATATAATGAGATTACTAAAAAGAATAGATTTAATATTCAATTTAAACTTGTAGTATTCTTTTATATATTATCAATCTTGTCATTCTTGTTTTATTTAAGATTTGAGTATGACCCAAATGTTGAATTAAATTATTTTATTAGATTATTTATTATGGGAATTGCTTCTGTTTATGTAATTATTGGTAATAAAATATATAGAAATAATTATGTTGAAAAAATTCAAGATAAAAAGAAAGTTAAAAAACTTTCCCAAATAATAATATTTGTATATTATATAATATTATTGTTTAATATGGTTATTTTTGCTAGATATAGTAATATTAATAGTTATAATTTAATACCATTTAAATCAATTATTGATGTAATTAATAATGGCAATATTTATTCTATAATAATTAATATATTTGGTAACTTGTTGGTTTTTATGCCATTGGAATATTTTATTATAGAACTATTTAAAGTTAAGAAGTTTAAATTTAATTTTACTTTATCAGTTACTATTATATTATTGATTGAACTATTTCAGTTTGTTTTTAAAGTTGGTGTATTAGATATAGATGATTTAATAATATGTACTTTTGGAATGATGTTATTTTATGTATGTTACAATTTGTTAATTAAAAGAAATAAAGAGGTGCCAAATGAAAATTAAAATAAAAGAAATATTTAAATATAGTAAATTATCGATAATAATGTGTATAATTACTTTTTTAATAGGTATTTGGTTTTATAGTTCAACTGCCATTGGAATTCCTATTAAAGAAAAATTAATAATTTTTTTAGCTAGTTTTATTCCATTTTTCATATTTTTAATAATTACTATACTGTCTTATCATTTTAAAGAAAAATATAAAAAAGTCTTTAAAATAATATCTATCATCTTAAGTTTATTATTAGTATTTTATTATTTTATAGCATTATTTGTTTGTGTGTTATTATCTGCTACAAATCCAGTAACTGATTCTAAATATTATAATTATTATGTAACAGGTGAAAGACTTGAAAAAGTTTTCCCAGCAAAAATACCTTCTAATGTTAAAAATATTGAATTTTATTATGCACCAGGAATTCTACAAGGTGGAACAAATTATTCTTTATACTATATTGATGATAGTATGACGAAAGAAAAATTTGATAAAGAATATAAAAATAAAGCAATATGGATTGGCTATAAGGAAGAATATACAGAAAAAGAAGGATTACTTTCTGGAGCATTTGCATATACACCTGCATATTATGAGAATGAAAATGATTACATTATATATTTAATTGAGGGAAGATGTGATGATTCTGGATATTGTAATCATGGTGACTTTTTAATAGCTGCTTTTAATGAAAAAACGAATGAAGTTGTATTTCGTTCAGAGCAATGGTAACTTAAAAAAAGATGATAATGAGTGTTATAACTCAAAATCATCTTTTTCTTTTGTTTTAGTATAATGTGCATTTCTAATATCTTCCATAGTTTTTTCACTAATAATTTGATTATCATATAAATCACCAACAACTTCTGCATAAACATCTTCTTTATCTTTTCTGTGAAACATTCTTTTTAAGAAGTTAATTAGTTTTTCGAATAATTGTTGAAGTTCTTGAAGTTGATATTTCAAATTAAAATTATCGGTTCTTAATTTATTTATTTGATTTTCTTGTGTTTCTACTTTTTCACTTAAACTATCTACTCTTAATTGTAATGCGTCATTACTTTCTTTTAAATTTTTAATTTTTCTAGAATCTTGTCTAGCTTGTTTGGTAATAATATTTAAGTTTGCTGATAATTCTTTAACATCTCTATACTCATCAATTGTTTTATCAACTTTATCAATATAATCTTCTAATTTACTTTTTTGTTCTTTAGAAATGATAAATAAATCATCCCTTAAAGGAACTTTTTTAAGTTTATCTATTTCTTCTTTTATATTATTAGAATCAGTTTTTAATTCAAAAGAATTATTGCTTATTGAATCTATTTCTTTTTGATGTCTTTCAATTAGTTTTTTTGTTTCTTGATAGTTAGTCATATCAGCAACATTAATATCTCTATTTCTACCTTTCATTTTTTGTTTTAAAGTTGCATCTAAATTATATTCTTTATTATATTCTTCAATACATAAAGTTCTCATTTTATCTTGTAATTGCATTAAAGAAGTTCTAGTAAATACATCAGTTTTACCAACTTGTTTACTCATACCTGTTTTACAATTATATTTTATTGGAACACCTACAATATGCATGTGAGGACTAGTTTCATCATAATGAATAATAGCACTACATACTTTAAAGTTTGGCATTAACAATTCTAAATCATCAACTTGTTTTGAATAAACATTAGTCATTTTATGTTTATAGTCCAAATCTTTTGTATCCCAAAATTTCTTATCTCCAAGTTCAATAATAATTTCACAAGCTAAATCACTTTTAGAATTATCACTTACTTTTTTGAAGTAGTCATCGATCTTTCTATCTTCTCTTGTTTGTTTATTATTGTATTCTAATCTTGCTTCTTCAAATTCAGTTTTATAAAAATTTTCTACATCTTTGTAAAGGGAAGAAGTACCTTTTACAATTACAATTTGTTCTTGTTCGTTATCATATTTTCTATAATTATGCTTATCACATTTTGATAATGTTTTAGCATTTTGTATTCCATTATTAGTCATTGAAGTTGTTCCACTTAAATTATTTTTAGCAGAACTTCTAACACTATTTTTTCTATTCTTATTACTACCTAAATGCAATGAATATGGAAGTTCACTTATAATAATCATCTCCTTTCTTATGACTCAATTTTGGCTTGTCAAAATGTATAACCCCCTAGATATCTTGTCATGCTAACAAGATATCAGTGGGCTAAGGAATATTCCTTAGAATCCTTTATGCAATACTTTGTAATGAAACTATGTACTACATACTTTCAAAACTTCGTATTGTATTGATGAAAATATTTTATCTTTATAAAACATTTTCTTTTTAAAAATGCTATCGCCACTTTCATTGTTAAAGCAACAAAACGTGCCACGCATTTTATCTTTTTATCAATTCCATTCTGATAGGCTTACTAGGTATGTCTTTTAACTCTCTAGAGTAATCAACAAAAGTATTACTATCATCAGGAATGTAATTGAATAATTTATTTAACTCATCTGCGTCTTTCGTAACAACAATATTTTCTTCTTTGATATATATAATTCCAAATCTATATTCTTCCATTTTTACATCTGGATCTAATTTATAATAATCTTCTAATGGGAACACTCTAACAATAGCGGAATTATCTTCTAAAAAGTTGAAGTAGAATACTTGGTCTTTAACATAGTAGATTGCTTCAGTATAAGAAACATTATAATAGTTTTTTAATCTCATAATTATTTCTCCAACTTCTTCTTCAGGTAAGTATTCACTAAATCTTATTTGTCCTATTAGATTACCAAATATACAATCTTGTTTTCTATCTATATAACCATTCTTAAATAATTCATTACATGGGTTAGCAATTGATTCTCTAAAATTAACACATTTAACAAAACATTCACTACCAACTAATTCAAGTTCTACATTATCTACATAATTCATAATTAAATCAGACTTTTCTTCACGAGTTCTTTTTTTCCAAGGTTTCATTTGTCTATCATATTCTTCAGGATGAATTCCTTTATTTATAAATGCTATATCACGAGCAACTAAAATATCTTTAGCAGAGTAAGTAAATGTATCGCATTTATCAGCAGTATTAATTTTATCTTGTAGCATTTCTATAGTATCTTCAATTTGCTTAGCTTTTTCTTTATAATCATCTAAACTAAATGCACCATCTACATAGGCAAGTTTAGCTCTTTCTAATCTTGCTTTTTGTGTTTCAATTTCTTTAGTAATATTTTCTCGAGGTTCATCAAAGTTTTTGATTATCATAGGAACAAAGAATTGATTAACAATAGAATCATATTCAGTTAGTTCATCAACAAAAGTTTTAAAATGTTCTTCAACATCTTTTTCTTTAACTGTTAATTTGCAATCACGACAATAATAGTAAAAGTATTCATGCCCTTTTTTCTTTGAAGCTTTACCACCTAGAATCTTGCCACATTTAGGACATAGTAATTTTTGTAAGAAGATATAAGTTAAAGTTCTTGAATAAGCACGAGAGTTATTTTTCTTTTGAAACTGACATTCTTCCCACATTTCTTTACTAACTAATGGTTCTACTACATTAGGGTAGTAAGTAGGATGTTTAGTTCTTTTACCATGAACAAAATCTCCTTTATATATTTCATTTTCAATAATATGAAGTATTGTATTATCTCTCCAATTATCTTTTCCTAGAACTTTTTCTTTCTTAAATAGATTAGCAATTTTTTGATATGATAAACCATTATGATATAAATCAAATATTCTAATAACAACATCTTTTGTTGATTCATCAATTACTAATTTTTTATCTTCATGCTTATAACCAAGTGGGGCTTTATGTGGAATGTGTCCCTGTTTAATTGCACCAGCTAAACCAACTTTAGTTCTTTCACTTGTTCTTTCAATTTCGTTTTGAGATACACTCATCATAATACGAGATACCATTCTACCATTTGAGGTAGTAGTATTAATATCATCATTAACTAAATCTAAATAAGCATTATTTTCTTCAAGAAAAGTTATAATATTTTCCCAATCAAATATACTTCTTGTAATTCTATCTTGTTTTAAAGCTAACATGGTATTTATTTTCTTGTTTTTAATATCTTCCTTTAATCTTTCAAATTCAGGCCTATAATTTCCTTTTTTAGCACTAATTCCCTCATCAGTATAATAATCTCCAATTTCATAACCTTTGGCTCTACAATAGTCCTCTAATCGCGTTTTTTGCTCCGGTAAACTAAATCCTTCACGAGCTTGATCTTCGGTACTAACTCGCATATAAAGACCAGCTACTTTTTTAACTTCCTTATCAGATAATTCCATAAACTCAACTCCTTTTACAAAAAAAGAGGAGTCAAAAGTATCTAGTAAAGTCTAAATACTACTGACTCCTCAAAATAATTGATATTAAAAATATTTATTTTTTTGTTTTTGTGTTTATATTTCATAGATGTACCTCCATTTCTAGAGCATACCTCTTTCATTGGTTATATATAATATCACTTTTGAAAATAATGTCAATAGTTATAGATTTTTAATAAACTCTTGTAAATCACTAATATTAATATGTTTTTGTAAATTTTCTACATAAACATCTCTACCATGATTAAAAACTAGAAATGTTGTACCTTTGATGATTATTTTATTTGGTTCTATATAATTGATATTTGTTTTCTCAACTTTACGAATAGAGCCATTGATAAATGTTGGAGTAGTATTACAAAAATCACATATAAACTGGATTCTTGTTTTAAGTTCCTCATCAATAGGTATTTCTTTTGTAATAACTTTTAACATAATTCACCATCCTTTCTTTGGATGGATGATTTATAAACACAAAAAAATCTATCTTTCGATAGATTTATATATCAAACTCGGTATTGTTCCGAGCAGATTCCTCAATGGAGCGGACGAGGGGAATCGAACCCCCGTCACAGCCTTGGCAAGGCCGTATTCGAGCCACTAAACTACGTCCGCGTTTTAAATGACATTTATAATATTACCAAAAAACACTTGGCTATGCAAGTGTTTTTTTAGAAAAATAATAAATTTATCTTTTTATTGTTGCTCGTTTGGTTCTTCTATTAATGGGTCTTCTAGTCCGCGAAGTTTTTCTGGAATTTCAATCGTACTGACATTGTACGTTTTACTGATTCTTTCATACCAGAACATTCTTTTTAATATGAAATTATGAATGAATATGATAAAGTATTCGATGGCAATGATAGCGAGTGCTAAAATCATGACAATCGTTTGCGCAGTTCCGGTACTATCACTTACAAAGTCGGTTAGATATCCTGCTACTGTTAGGATGTAGAATGGGGATGGTAATAGGACTCCGTACAGAAGAATGTAACGGATGATGTATTGATACCATTTTGGAGTGTGCCCTTTAAATGAAAGTAATTTGATATTTACGATTTTTTTACCGATTGTAGCACCTTTTGTAATGATTGGGATTCCGATGTAGTAGAAAATTGCAACCACGATTGGAATCCATTTCTTAGAAATGATAAATATTGCAATGATTGTAATGATTCCATAGAAGAACAAGTCGATTAGGAATGCCATCGTTCTTCTTAACATCGATACCTTTCTTCCTTTTTTGTAGGAATTTAATTCTAACATCTCTCTTGTCGGTAACAGTTTTTGAAATAATGGTGTTACGAGATACCCTAAGATGCCACCAGTTGTGTTGATGATTAGATCATCGACATCGAATAATCGATATGCTTTTGGATAGATGAAGAATAGTCCCGTTAACTGCGTTATTTCGAAAAATAGACTTAATAGAAATGTAAAGAGTAATGTCTTTTTGAAACTGCATTTGAAAAAGTATCGAAGATATACTCCAAAAGGAAGAGTTAAGAGTAGGTTAAACGCTACTTGGTAAAAAGGTTTGGTTTTCATGACTTGTAAAACGATACTGAAGCCATCGACATTATTTGGAATTTGACTTGCAATATCTTTCACAAATTGAAATGGTATGAGTTGTGGTGAAAGTGTTGCCATCGTATTTAATTTTTCTGGACTTGGTAGCGGTAGAATTACTAAGTAAAAAGCCGTTAACAAATATAAGACAAACGAGTAAGTAATGAGTACCCTTAGGAAAGGGATGGCCCCGTACTTTCTATAACTTGCAATGATATAAGGAATGGTAATTAAAAAAGCCAAGATGGGAAATGTTAGGAGTGCTGTTTTAATTGGCTCAATGTATTCTAACATATTACATCTTGGTTGGGATTTCGATAATTAATAAATGTAGTAGTTCCCGGATGATATCCGTTGTTGTTTTTAGAACATAGATGTAATCATCTTTCTTAGCTTGATTTTCTTCCTTATTGACATTGTTATGTTGATAGAAAGCGTTGGCGCATACACATAAGTTGTATATGTATTCGGCAATGTAGTTTGGCTTTCTTTCGTCGTAAGCCGTCTGAAGCGCGTTTGGCAATTCTAAAATTTGTAGTCTTAAATCACGATCGAATTCGTTGTAGATTTCGTTTGTAAATCCTTTTGGAATTCGCTCTGCCATAATGATGCGGTTTAATCTTAAATACGTGTACAAGATATAAGGACCGGTTTTACCAGTAACTTCAGAGAATTTTTCTAAGTCGAAGATGTAGTCTTTTTCTCTTGAATTTTGTAAATCTGCAAATTTTAAGATGGCATTTACGATTTTGTCGACGTCTTCGATACTCATTGTTTTGTTATCTTCTTTTTTGCTAATGAAAATATCTCTGGCATTCTGGAATAGGGCGGATAGTTTTGGAGTATCGCCATTTCTTGTCTTATAAGGTTTTCCGTCTTCGCCGTTTACTGTTCCGTAACCTAAGTGTTCTAATTTTTTGATAGAGCAGATTCCAGTTTTATCGCAGACACGGAATACTTGAGTAAAGTGCATTTCTTGACGGTTATCCGTTACATATAAAATATGGTCGGGATGAAAATCTTCCATTCTTTGTAATATGGTTGCAATATCTGTGGAAGCGTATAGGTAAGCACCGTTTGATTTTTTGAAGATTAATGGTGGCAATGGTTTCTTGTCACTTTCTTCTGCAACTTCTATGATTTTTGCACCTTCACTTGTCTTTAACCAAGGTGTCAGTATTTTTTCTGTTCGTGGTAAATATTTGTAACTATCTGATTCGCCATACCAATAGTCAAAATGAACGTCTAAGTAGTCGTATTGAGCTTTGATATCGCCTTTGGATACTTCTAGAATCTTTTTCCAAATTGGAATGTATTCTTCTTTTCCATCTTGTAAATCTTTTGTGATTTTTGCACATTCTTCTTTGATGGTTTCGTCTTCCTTACAAAGAGCACTCATCTTTGGATATGTTTCATCTAAGTAGGAGATTGTAATGTCTTCTAGTTGAATGTTGTCTCTTAAGATTGCGTAGATGACTTGACCGATTTGTAATCCGAAATCTCCTAAGTGTACATCGCCGATAACTTTATGTCCAAAAAATTCTAAGATTCGTTTAATAGATTCGCCAACGATGGCTGTTCTCATATGACCGACGTGTAACGGTTTGGCAACATTTGGACCACCGTAGTCGATGACGAAGGTTTCCTTTTCTGGTAACTCCAATGTGTTTTTGATGTCCTGATGGGTGATGCGTACATATCGATTGATAAATTCATCGGATAGGGTTAAGTTGATGAATCCGGGGTGAACGAACTCGATCTTTTTGAAATATTGCGTGATATTTGGATTGCTATTCAAATTATCTACGATTTCTTCGCCAACTTCCATAGGATTTTTATGATATTGTTTTGCTACTTTAAAGATGTCGTTACATTGGTAGTCACACAAATCTTTCCGGTCAGAAGGGATTACTTTACAATCGATGTTGTAGCCAGATTTTAAAAATGCATGATTGATGATGCTTGTTAATTCTTCTAAGTACATATTTGATTCCTCCTTTAATAAAAAAAGTGCCACTTCTCTAAGGGCGGATCAACCGCGGTACCACCTTAGTTCATAGTGTGCACTATCTCATTCTTCTTAACGCGAAGTAACGGATTTTCATCTGCTAGAAGAGTGCGTTCATAACATTCAGTCAGTTATTTCCACCAGCCATAACCTCACTAGATTCCGAGTTGTTATTACTATTTCTTCCTTTGCATTTCTTATGCTAAATTATATAAAAAGTGACGTTTTTTGTCAAGATTTCCTTTTTTCGACAATATTCGACAAATGGATCTCATATGCTTGTAACAGGTGATTATTTTGGAAAATGAATACGAAGTGCTGTTAGATGAATTATCAGGAGTAGTAGGAAGTTTTCGAGATGAAGTGGGAGGAACTAGAGAGGATGTCATCAATCGTGGCATCATCAAATTCAATGTTTATAAGTTTATTCACGATTATCCAGAGTCACAAGATATCGTGAAGAAGATGGATGGAAAGTTTGCGAAAGAACCGGTCAATCCAATCGATCAGGAATTTTTGAAGTCACTTAGTGATTATGTCAGTAGTCATTATTTAATCAGCGTTCCGATTGAAAGTGTTAAAAGAAGAAGAGGTCAAATATCAAAGGATGTTTGCTTTTTCTTAGATCATTATGAAGAGGTAATTCCGTATTTGATTGCGTCGAATCATAAAACTTACGACCGATATCGTGTAAAAGAAATTCATAATTCGTGAATTTCTTTTTTGATGGATTTCTATTTCTCGTGATTTAAAATTTAACAAGTAAAATACGAGTGATTTTTGCGTTTTTTTTAATTTTCTTTGCAATATTACACGTTTTGTGTTATAATCGTTCAAGTATTTAATGGGAGAAGTGAGAATATGAAAAAGAGAAATGTTGCGATTATTGCACACGTTGACCATGGTAAAACGACTTTGGTCGATCAAATATTAAAATCTAGTGGAACGTTCCGTGAAAATGAAGATACTTCTAATATTACGATGGATTCTAATGCCATTGAAAAAGAAAGAGGTATTACGATTTTAGCTAAGACAACTGCTATCAATTATAATGATTACCGTATTAATATCGTCGATACACCTGGACATGCCGATTTTGGTGGAGAAGTAGAACGTATCATGAATATGGTAGATGGTGCTTTATTAGTTGTCGATGCGTATGAAGGACCAATGCCACAGACGAGATTCGTACTTAAGAAGGCATTGGAAGCAGGCGTAAAACCGATTGTCGTTATCAATAAAGTTGATAAACCTTCAGCACGATGTGAAAAAGTTGTCGATGAAGTACTAGATTTATTTATTGAACTTGGTGCTAGTGATGAGCAAATTGACTTTAAAGTTGTCTATGCTAGTGCGATCAATGGAACTTCTAGTTTGGATCCGGATTTATCTACTCAGAAACCTGGTTTCAATCCGTTGCTGGATTTGATTATTTCTGAAATTCCAGCACCGTCTGGCAGTGCCGAAGAACCTTTACAATTTCAACCAGCCTTGTTAGACTACAACGAATATGTTGGAAGAATCGGTGTTGGACGTATCCACAATGGTATGATTAAGGTTGGTCAAATGGTAACATGTTGCCGTTTGGATGGTACGACAAAACAATTCCGTGTTCAAAAATTATTCGGATTTTTAGGAATGAAGAAAATTGAAGTAGAAAGTGCAGAGGCAGGAGATATCGTTGCTGTTGCAGGTCTTGCTGACATCTCTGTTGGTGAAACACTTTGCGATACTACTCATGTTCTTCCACTTCCACCATTACGAATTGATGAACCAACTCTTCAAATGACTTTTGGAACTAATACGAGTCCATTTGCGGGAAGAGATCAAGATACGAAGTTCTTAACAGCTAGACAGTTAGAAGACCGTTTGCAGAAAGAACTACAGAAAGATATCAGTTTGCGTGTTTTACCAAACGATGCAGAAAGTTGGATTGTTTGTGGTCGTGGTGAATTACATTTATCCATTTTAATTGAAAACTTGAGAAGAGAAGGATACGAATTACAAGTATCCAAACCAAAGGTTATTATTAAAGAAATCGATGGTGTTAAGATGGAACCGTTTGAAGAACTAGAAATCGAGTGTCCTGAGGAGTCTGTCGGTTCTGTCATTGAACAGTTGGGTAGTCGTGGTGCTATTATGGAAAATATGACGAACTTTAACAATCAAACTCGTTTGACTTATACGATTCCATCTCGTGGTTTAATTGGATTTACGACTGACTTCATGACTCTGACAAAAGGGTATGGTATTATCAACCATTCTTTTAAGGAATATCGTCCTTATGAAAACATCAATATCGGAGAAAGAAAACTTGGCGTATTGGTTTCTATCGATGAAGGTAAGACGACTGCTTATGCACTTGGTAGTGCTGAAGAACGTGGCGTTATGTTCGTTACACCTGGTGTCGAAGTTTACGAAGGTATGATTGTCGGAGAACATTCTCGTGAGAACGATTTGGCTGTCAACGTCACAAAAGGAAAGAATTTGACGAACGTTCGTGCTGCTGGATCTGATCATACGGTCGTATTAAAACGTCCAAGGCCAATTACGTTAGAGTATGCATTAGATTACATTAACGAAGACGAGTTAGTCGAGGTTACTCCTCATAACTTGAGACTTCGTAAGAAAACGTTGAATACGGAACAGAGAAAGAAAGAAGATGCAAGACGTCAAAAATAGATGCGTTTGCATCTTTTTTTTGGAAGTCGTTCTAAATGATTTGATTTTCTATTTATTTTATTTTATAATTTTATATATAGAATAAAAGGAGTTGAATCTTTATGGATCAAAATCAAAAACCAGAAACTTTGCTTGATGATGTGAGTCAAGCTAACAATACAACAACGACAACGCCTCCTGTGACACCTGGAGTTCCAGTAAGTCCAGCACCAGTTAGTGCTCCTCAAACAGAACAGGAGTCATTGGATCTTACACCGGCACCACAAGCGCAGGCACCAGTTCCAGAACCTGTTGCTTCTGAACCAGTATCTGTCGATGTTGCTACGCCAGTGGACGATAATACACCAGATAATCCAGAACTAGAGAATACTGTAATTACGAGTGCTCCAATTACACCAGAAGCAATTGAGGAAGTCGTAGAGTCTACTCCAAGTGTTGCTCCTGTTTCCAATCCGGTTCCGGCATCTCAGCCAGTAGCGCAACCAACTGTACAACAAGTAGCGCAACAAACTGTACAATCAGTAGAACAGCCAGTTGTTGCACCTGTAAATCCAGAACCTGTTTCTAATCCGCAACCTGCACAGGTTACAGAACCAGTTGCACCAGCAACTACAGAATCTCCAGTATCTAATCCAGATGTTGTCGGTACGATTGCCAATCCAAATGAAGTGATGGCAGCTACAGCTGGAGTAAGTACGGAAGGTGCTGGAACAACGCCACCAATCGATATTAATGGTGGAAATTTTGACAATCCGAGTGGTAAGTTGGAGCCTCCTAAAAAGGGTGGTATCGGTAAGATTATCGGTCTTATTTTAATCGTTGCCATTTTAGGTGCAGTCATTATCTTCTTGCCAGATATTCAAAGTTTTATTGTAAGACAGATGAATCCAATTGAGTCAGAGCCTACGCCAACCCCAACAGCTACACCTACAGTTACGAGTTCTGTTTTAACTTGTACCCTTACAACGGATGATGAGACGACTGGTCTTCATCACGTTTTGACAGAAACTTATTCTGGTCAAAATGATGAACTTGCTAACATTGAAGTCGAAGAAGTTGTTACACCGATTGAAAATACTACGATGGATTTTGCTACTGCATTAGAGACGGCAACATCTTCTTGTTTGTTAGAAATGGAACAATATCCTGCTACATCTGGTGTCGTTGCAACTTGCGATACGACAGTTGCAAATTCTTTGACTCGTTCTTTACTATATGATTTAGCACAAATTCAAAATTACAATGCCTCTTTAGCTGGAACGGCAACACCAACACCTTCTGCTACGCCAGATGCAACGGCAACTCCAGAAGAAACAGTTACTCCGACAGCAACTCCAGAAACTGTAATTCAGTCTCCAATCAATATTGAATACAGTTTAGGAGAAAGCATTGCAAACATTGCTACTGTAAAACAATCTAATGGTTATACTTGTACAACAGAATAAATGAAAAATGGCTAGTAATAGTCATTTTTTTTTGCTATAATTTTTGGTGGTGAAGAATCTTTGAAAAAGAACATTTATATTATAGCAATTGTTTTGTTTGTGCTAGATCAATTTACAAAATATTTGGTAGAAGAATACTTGATTTCTACTGTGCCTATCATCGGTTCTTTTTTTACATTAGAGAAGGTACATAATATCGGTGCGGCATGGGGAATTTTAGGTGGAAGTACTTTTTTCTTAGTTTTGGTTAGTGCAGTGGCACTGATTGTACTCAACGAATATTTGCGTTATGAGAAAAAATTTAATAAAATTAGTGTTTTTGGATATGGACTTCTCATGGGTGGAATTTTAGGAAATTTAATCGACCGTATTTTATATGGTTATGTGATTGATTTCTTGAGTTTTACTTTTGGAAGTTACCAATTTCCAGTTTTTAATTTGGCTGATATGGGAATTGTCATTGGAATTGGATTCCTTTTTATAGAAATATGTCGAGGTGAAGTTTATGAAATTCGAAATCGAAGAAGAAAACGTTAGATTAGATCAATTCCTTTCCAGTAAGATGGGAATTAGTCGTAGTAAAGTAGCTAAATTAATTGATGCTGGTGCAGTAACGGTAGATGGCAACATTGTGAATGCTTCTAAGAAGTGTCGGCCTGGAACAATTGTCCATGTGAGTGAAATGCCGGAAGAAGAGGAATGGATTGTACCGGAAGAGATTCCACTTGATATTGTCTATGAGGATGAATACTTAATCGTCATTAATAAAGCATCTGGTATGGTCGTTCATCCTGGCGCCGGTAATTTTCATGGCACGCTCGTCAATGCATTATTATTTTATTTTGGAAAACAGAAGACCAAGGATGTTCGGCCTGGAATTGTTCATCGTATCGATAAAGATACGTCCGGTTTACTAGTAGTTGCCAAAACAAGTGAAGCGATGGACGCGTTATCTGAAATGATTCGGGAAAAACAAATCAAACGGATTTATTTGGCTTTGGTTGATGGCAAGATCATGCACGAGACAGGAACCATCGATGCACCAATTGGACGAGATCCGTCTGACCGTCAAAAGATGGCGGTTGTCGCTGAACATGGAAAAGAAGCTATTACGCATTTTAAAGTTTTAAAGCGATACTCACAAAATACGTTAGTGGAAGCACGATTAGAGACTGGTCGTACTCACCAGATACGTGTTCATATGGCATACATTGGGCATCCAGTTACCAACGATCCACTATATGAAAAGAAGGGTTCTAAGACAGACTTTGGACAATTTCTTCATTCTTATCAGATGGAATTTGTTCATCCATTTACAAAGAAAAAGATGTCTTTTCAAGCTGAACTTCCAAAAGAGTTTACAAATTATTTAGAAAAGTTGGAAGAAAGTTCATAAGTTTGTTATAATATTATGTTATAAGGGGTGTGATTCCATGGAAGATTCTATTAATCAAAAAAATGAAATTGTCATCAAGTTATTGCATTATTTCATCACGGATTTAAATTACAACCCGATTATCTTACAGGGAATTGAAAATGAAATCTGGCTAGAAAACTTGGATTGTGATTATAAGGTGGTTAGAATTGTATCTAGTCATATTCACAATGAGGAACAAATGCAATTTGATGTTTATAAAACAAAACGTATTATGTCTAAGATTAAGGCGAAGACATTTTCATTTCATTTGCCAACACTCAGTATCTATACGGATCTCGGTGATGATCTCACATTGCCGGAAGAGAAGAGTATCGATAGCATGTACTTAGATTCTGAAAAAGATTTAGATAAATATCAAGATGTTTTAAAACATCTGCCAGATATTACAAAGAAGATGGAATTTAATGAAGAGGGGATGCAACTTTTCTTGAAGATTACGAACGATATCAATCGTAAGAATTTAAGCGATGCTAAGAGAAATCAAGAAGTGTTCGAACCGAAAGTGCCAGTTGTTACATATGCACTAATTGGTGCTAACGTTGTTATTTTTCTACTTATGATGTTGTCTGGTCACTTTAATTACATTACGAATTTGTTTTGTAACTATGGTGATGCTGTACGAGCAGGACAATATTATCGTTTGTTTACCGCTGCATTTATTCACGGCGGGTTGCTACATTTAGTAGTCAATATGTATTCGCTGTATATTGTCGGCAGTCAAGTAGAAAGCTACATGGGTAAATTCAAGTTTTGTCTCATCTATTTATTTAGTGCTTTAGCAGGCAGCTTGTTATCGATTACTGTAAGCTCTTATGCATCTGTTGGTGCGTCCGGTGCTATCTTTGGACTATTGGGTTCTTTGTTATATTTTGGATATCATTATCGTGTCTATTTAGGAAACGTTTTAAGAAGTCAAATTATTCCGTTAATTATTGTCAATTTATTATTGGGATTTATGGTGCCAGGAATTGATAATTTTGCACATATTGGAGGTTTAATTGGCGGTGTGTTGATGACACTTGCATTGGGTGTCAAGTATAAGAGCAGTACTTTTGAAAAGGTAAATGGGTGGATTGTACTTATTTTGTTTACGGCTTTTTTAGGATACATGGCAATTTTTGCAGCTCATTAAAATCGGAGTTTTTCCGATTTTTTTATTTCTATTATTCTTTTTCAATTGATTTATTTGGCAATCTATTTTATAATTTTTATTAGGATAGGAGTGTATGTTTATGAATAAGAAAATGAATAAAAAGTTAAATAATCAAAAGAAAAAGTTGTTTTTATTTATTGGAATTGCTGTTATTGTAGTAATCGTTTTGGCAATTGTTTTCTTTGTTGCTTTAGGTGGTAAAAAGAATGATAATGGTGGAAGTACTGGCCAAACTGTCTTATTTGATGATGCCTACAACAATACGGTAAATGCAACGAACTATAAAATCCAGTTCACGATTTCTAAAGATGATAGTTCTTTGGTTTTTACTAGTAATATCGATGATTCTTATCAAGAGATTACAGAGCAGAAAACGACACCAGATGAGTCACTACTTAGCAGATATTTTGTCGATTATGAGAATTTAGATTTATATTATTTGAGTGAAATTGGAAATACGATGGATCATTTTGAAGGAATTTATGACTTAAAAGCTATTTATACGGTACTTGATCAAAATAGTGCAAAGAATGTTGTGGATGATGATACTGTCGAGTACGTTATTCCTAATTTGCAAGCATATAATTATATGTTTACTTATTTAGATATTGTTAAAGAAATCGCTGATATCGATTTTGAATCCATTACGGATGACGTTGTAATTACAGTTAATAGTAACGGGGAATATTTATCTTCATTGACGTTTCAACTAGATGGTGTCAATTTTGAATATGTATTTAGTGATTTTAATGCTGTTACAGATTTGACGTTACCAGAAGTAACGGTTATTGAACAAAAAGAGGATGAAACTGGAATCATTCTACCTGAAGAAGATTAAAAGCTGGTGTTTCTATGAAAAAAAGTAATAGAAAAGGGTTTACATTAATTGAACTAATAGCGGTCGTTGTCATTTTAGGCGTGATCGCTTTAATTGCGGTTCCAGCTGTTACTTATTATTTATCAGGCGCCCAAAATGATGCATATAAGATTGCTGAACAAAATTTGGCTGATGCTGCTTACAACATGTTTGCTGATTGTGCAGGTGTTGGAGATTTGGAAGTATGCAGTCAATATAGCGTTCCGGATGGGGGAAGCTATGTTACTGTTCCGGCATCTGTCTTAATTGCAAATGGATATTTGGATCCGATTGCTGATCCAGCTAGTCAAGGTTCATATTGTGATGAAAATAATAGTTTTGCAATTATTATGAACGATACTACAGAAACTGATTTTAATGCAAAGTTAAGTTACAAGGCATGTCTTTCATGTAGTAAATATCAATCAACTGATTGTAATTTTGAGTCCAATCCAACGGACCGAATCGATAATCCGGCGGATTTCACAGTTAATCAATGTGAAAATTTTGAAGATCACTTAACGACATACGGTATTGATTTGCGAGCTCAAGTTATTTTGCATGGTGAAAGTGTAGAACGATATGTAATGCCTTCTCCATCTACAGTTGATACGACACAAACAGGTACATTTAATTTGAATTATGCATATGGTGGTTTGACAGCAATTACGCGTGTTACTGTTAAGGATATTAGTAAACCAACTAGTCCTGTTGTCACGATGACAGCCAATGGTGCAAGTTATGATGGTAGAAATTGGACTGGTTCCAATGTTGTTGTGTCATTTGCATCTACTGATAATACTTCTTGTTCTGGAACGGTTGTCGATGGTTCTGGTATTAAAGAATTTATGTATTCAAAAGACGGTGGTGCTAGTTGGACGACTGTCGCTTCCGGATATACAGAAACGGAGACTTTCAATGGTAATGTGTTAGTCAAAGCTGTCGATAATGATGGAAATGAAAGTGATACGACAACTTTCCATATGATGGTTGATAAAACAGCACCACGAATGATTAATGCAACACTTACAACAGTAGAAGATGGTAGAGGATACACACAAGGCGCTACTACATATCAAGATGTTCATATTGAATTAGAAGGAATTGATGATCACTCTGGATTCCAGAAATTCATTTATTCTACGGATGGTGGTACTACTTGGCGTGATGTTCCATCTAATTGGACAATTAATGAAACAACAAACACGACATTCCGTATAAAAGCTGTCGATAACGTTGGAAATCGTAGTACAAACACGGTAACATTTACGATTCGTATCAATAAGAATTTTACGGTATCATATAATGCAAATGGGGGAACTGTATCTCCAACGTCCAAGACGGTCGTCTATGGCAGTACGTATGGAGCTTTGGCAACACCGACTAGAACTGGCTATGCTTTTGCTGGATGGTATACATCTGCAACGGGTGGTACGCAAGTTACTTCGACAACTAAAGTTTCACAACATCAAAATCATACGATTTATGCTCGTTGGAATGTCAATAGTTATACATTAACTTATAACTATTCTGCCAATGGAGGTTCTAGTGCTACTAGAACCAGTGCTTCTGTAAGCTTTGGGTCTAATGCTGATTTATCTGTTACAGCTTCGAAAAGTGGATATACGTTCGTGGGATGGAACACTGATAGAAATGCTACAACGGGATTAAGTAGTTACACGATGCCATCTAATAATGCAACACTTTATGCAATCTTTAAAAAGACAATTACAGCGACTGTATATTCTGGTTCGAATCGTAGTACTGTTAAAACGGCAAGTGTGACGGTTTACAACAATACAGTTTCAGGAAATGTAACATTGCCAACTAGTTATGGTTCTGTTTCCGGCTATTCATTCTCTGGATATCGTACGGATACGTCCGCGACTTCTAGAAACTATACTGCTGGACAATCTGTTTCTCTATCCAATAGTACGACTTTCTATGCTGTTTATACCAAGACAATAACAGTTAGCTATAATGCAAATGGAGGAAATAGTACACCAGGAACACAATCTGGTACAGCATACTACAATACGAATGGTGCAACTACTAATCCAACCTTTACTCTAGCAGGTGCGATTTCTAGAAATCGTGATGGGGGCGGACGCGAATATACGTTTACAACTTGGAGTGGCTATGCCGCTAGTTCTAGACAAACTTTTTCATCGAATCAAAACTTATCAGCTGGTTGGAGTGTTACACGTCAATGGGTTGTTGTTAATCAAGGTGCTCAACAATATAACATCAGCGGATTTGTAAGTTCAGGAAAATGGGCTGGAACGAATGAGCATCATAACGAAGATGAAATATCTTATCAAAACATTGGAAATATTTCAGGAGTTGATCGATTCAACAAAATTAATGTCGAATGGATTGGATATTCAGCTCAGGCTGGTAGATATGTTCGATTAGAGGTCAAACCAGTTGCTAGTACAAGCATGAGTACACAAAATGATAAAGCAACACAATGGTTTAATTGGAATACAAATGGCAATACAAGTTTCCAACTATATACATCTTCTGATCAAGGAACCAATATGTGTTCTGTTGTTAAAAATATTTATATGAGTAATTAAGGAGGATAATAGTGATGAAGAAGAAAAAACTTAATATTAGATTATTAGCACTCCTTTTATTGGTTATAGGTATTGTATTGGTTGCGATTGGATTTTGGTTGTTTGCACCTAAATCGCAATTGGTAGACGATACTTTTGAAATTACCGGTAATCAATCATTTTCTTTGAAAAGCAGAGATAAATTAAATGACGAAGATGGATTGAAACAGTTCAATACCATTCGAATTAAAAATGTTAGTGATGATACAGCTTATTATCGTTTGACTTTGACGGATGTAGAAATGAATGGTATTAGTCGTTCGGATATTAAAGTGGCAATTTTAAAAAATGGTGAATTTGTACTGCGGCCTGTTACTTTAGATACGTTGAGTAGTACGTATTTACTTCTTACAAAACAAGAAATTGCTTCTTCTGGTACGGATGAACTAGAAATATCTTTTTGGATTACAGATGAAACGAATGTAGATACTTCGAGTGCTTCTTTTAAAGGAAATTTCTATTTCCGTAAGATTAATACTTCAGAGGCTAACTTAGAAGATAAGACTGCTCCAGTTATTATGTTAAATGGGGATTATCAAGTAAAGTTATTAAAGGGTAGTGAATTTACAGATCCAGGTGTAGCAGTTGTTACAGATAACGTTGACGATTCCCTTACGGTAGATCAAGTTCAAACAAATTATTATCATGTAAATGGTGAAAAACAGGAACCAGTTGATCAGATTTCGACTGCTACTGTTGGGGTTTATATCATTGAATACAGTATTGTTGATGATGCAGGAAACGAAGGACAAGCAATTAGAACTGTTTCAATTTTTGAAAATCAAGAAAGCTTGGATGCATCTAATACAGAGTTGACATTAGATGTATCGTATTCTAATTTAATTGATTCAGTAGAATCTGTGACAGTTACTATCACATCATCTAAGCAGTTGTTAGGACTCTCTGGTTGGGTTTTATCAGAAGATATGATGAGCATTAGCAAGACATTTACAAGTAATATTAATGTAATGTACGTTGTTGTTGCAACTGATGGAAGTAGCGAATTAGTAACCGTTACTATCGATAATATTATAGAAAATGATGTTACATCACCAGATGATTCAGATAGCGAAACACCAGTAACGCCAACGCCTCCAATTGCAACTCCTGATGAAAATGTTGATCCACTATCTGTTTCTCTTAATGTTGCATCACAAACCGCTTCTAGTGTAACTTTAAATGCTAGTGTATCCGATCCTTCGAGAGTACAGGAATACTATTACTTATGTGGTTATACTTGGAGTGCTGCTACTACAGATTCTAGTTATACTTGCAGTAATCTATCTATCAATACTAGTTTGCCATTCCAGGTTCGTGTTGTCGACCGTTTGGGTGGAGGATCTTACACTTCCGATATTTTAACAGTAACTTTACAAGAAGTTACCAAGCCTGTTATTACAACCAATATAACAGGTTGGGCTTCTAAAAAAACTGTAACGATTACTTATCCAGAAGTTAATGGAGCAACTTATCAATATCGTATTGATGGTAATACTTGGAATACAGTTTCTACTTCTACATCCTTTGACATTACATCTAATTGTACGATTGAAGCTCGCATCTTATCTGGCTCTTCTGAAGTACTAGAGACGTTCTATGAATCGATGATTGATACGGTTGCACCAACGATTTCAGATGGTCAAATCTCTTTCTCACAGATTGGTGATATTATCAATCATTATTGGACTCCGGCAACAGATAACATAACGGATGCTTTACAGTTAAAATACTACGTTTGTTTGGCACCAACATCTACTTTCTCTGTTGATGATTGCATTGGTCAATATTTGTTAGATTCTGGTATTGAAATGACGAGTTATATTGGATATGTTCCGTTTGGCTATTTAGGGGTTGTCGTTGAGGATGCGGCTGGAAATCGTTCTATGTACAATCCGTTTATGGTTCAACAATAAAATATATAAACACATACAATATCGATATATGAATATTTGTATGTGTTTTTTTGTTTTGAAAAATCCATATTCTATTTTCTTGAGTTGATTTCTTTTCTGATTTGTTTTATAATTATTTTATAGTAGAAAAGTAGAGTGGGAGAGTGTTATATATGAATCAGAAATCAGTAGTACGTAAAAACAAACTATTTTTGTGGATAGGATTGGCAGGAGTTTTGGTCATTATTTTGGCCCTTGTTCTGATATTTGTTTTAGATGGTAAGAAAGAGAATAATGGAAGCGGTACTGGGCAAGATGTATTGTTTGAAGATATTTATAACAATACGGTAAATGCAACGAACTATAAAATTCAGTTTACGATTTCTAAAGATGATAGTTCTTTGGTGTTTACTAGTAATATCGACGATTCTTATCAAGAAATTACGGAACAAAAGACGACTCCGGAAGAGTCTATTTTGAGTAGATATTTTGTCGATTATGAAAATATGAATTTGTATTACCTAAGTGATGCAGGAAATATGATGGATCACTTTGAATCGATTTACGATTTAAAATCGATTTATACGGCACTGAATCAAAATAGTGCAAAAAATGTTGTGGATGATGATACTGTCGAGTACGTTATTCCTAATTTGCAAGCATATAATTATATGTTTACTTATTTAGATATTGTTAAAGAAATCGCTGATATCGATTTTGAATCCATTACGGATGACGTTGTAATTACAGTTAATAGTAACGGGGAATATTTATCTTCATTGACGTTTCAACTAGATGGTGTCAATTTTGAATATGTATTTAGTGATTTTAATGCTGTTACAGATTTGACGTTACCAGAAGTAACAGATGTTGAGCAAAAAGAGGATGAAACAGGAATCATTCTACCTGAAGAAGATTAAAAGCAGGTGTTTTTGTGAGTGAGAAAAAGGGTTTTACTTTAATTGAGTTAATAGCGGTTGTTGTTATTTTAGGAATTATTGCTTTAATTGCTGTACCGGCAGTGACGTCGTATTTATCTGGAGGTCAAATGAGTTCTTATAAAATGGCGGAACAAAGTTTGGCAGATGCGGCTTACAACATGTTTACTGACTGTGCCGGTGTTGGAGAAGCAGAGGTTTGTAATCAGTATAGTGTGCCTGATTCGAATGATTATGTAACAGTACCGTTATCTGTGTTAATTGATAACGGTTTTTTAAATCCTATTGAAGATCCTAAAAATCAAGGTACATATTGTGATCAAGATAAAAGCTTTGCGATTATTATGAACGATGCTACGGAAACTGATTTTAATGCAAAGTTAAGTTACAAGGCTTGTTTGTATTGTGAAGGATATCAATCAACCGATTGTAATTTTGAATCGAATCCGACTGATAGGATTGAGAACCCAGCGGATTTTACAGTTAATCAATGTGAAAATTTTAATACTTTTTTAGAAGAAAATGGTATTGATTTACATGGTAAAGTGTACTTATATGGAGAGGATGTTGCAAGAGAGATTTTACCGAGTCCTTCTACGGTTGATACAAAAGTGGCTGGGTAGTTGATTTACATTATTCTTATGCGGGACTTTCTGCCATCACAAAAGTAACGGTTAAGGACATTACGCCACCTTCTATTACTTCTGTTGATATGAGAGTGAACGGTAATCCATATGATGGAAATAGTTGGACTGCTTCTAATGTAGTTGTATCTTTTTCTGCTACTGACGAGAGTAATTGTGGTGGAACAACTGTGGCCGGGATTGGTATTAAAGAATTCATGTATTCAAAAGACGGTGGTGCTAGTTGGACGACTGTCGCTTCTGGATATACTGAAACAGCAACGTTTGATGGTGATATATTAGTGAAAGCTGTCGATAAAGATGGCAATGAAGGGCCTATTACGACGTATCATATGATGGTCGATAAGACGCCTCCTAAAATGACAAATGTTAAATTGACACTTTCTGAAACAGGTGGTGGATATACTTCTGGTGCCACTACTTATCAAGATGTTATCATAGAGCCATCTGGAATGGATGAACATTCTGGATTTCAAAAATTTATCTATTCTACAGATGGTGGAAACACTTATCGTGACGTACCAGATCCATTTATAATGTCTAGTAATATGAATACGGAGTTTTGGATTAAAGCAGTCGATAAAGTAGGAAACAGAAGTACGAATACCGTTAAGTTTACGATTCGAATCAATAAGAATTTTACGGTAACGTATAATGCAAATGGAGGATATGTATCTCCATCTAGTAAGACGGTAACCTATGGTAGCACGTATGGAACTCTTGCTACACCAACTAGAACAGGTTATACATTCTTAGGTTGGTATACAAGTGCAACAGGTGGAAGTAGAGTTCTTTCTACCACCGAGGTGACACGTCATGAAAATCATACAATTTATGCTAGATGGGATGCCAATGATTACACTGTAACGTTTAATGGTAATTCTGGTACGCCTTCTTATACTAGTAAAACAGTAACGTTTGATAGCATGTATGGTTCCCTTCCTACAGCAAGTAGAGTTGGTTATACTTTTTTAGGTTGGTATACTGCTCAGACAGGTGGAACGTTGGTTACATCTTCTACAAAAGTCGCTATTGCAGGGAATCATACATTATATGCAAGATGGCGGGCAAATACGTTAACGGTTTATTATGACGCTAACGGAGGAAGTGTTAGTCCATCTAGTAAAAATGTAATATATGATGGTACTTACGGAACACTTGCTAGACCAAGTAGGGCTGGATATACATTTCTAGGTTGGTATACTTCTCGGTCAGGTGGAACGCAAATTTCTTCGACAACTAAAGTTACTTCTACTACCGATCATACGCTTTATGCTCATTGGCAAGTAAACAGTTATACTGTAACGTTCGATGGTACTGGCGGGACACCATCTTATTCTAGTAAGACGGTTACCTATGATAGTAGTTATGGAAGTTTGCCAACGGCAAGTTATACTGGATATGATTTTTTAGGATGGTACACTAGTATTAGTGGTGGAAGTCAAGTTACTTCAAGTACTACTGTAAAAAATGCGTATAATCATACTTTATATGCAAGGTGGAGTGCCAAATCTTATACAGTAACTTTTGATGCGAATGGAGGAAGTGTTAGTCCTTCTTCAAAAAGTATCACATATGGTAGCACGTATGGTACACTGCCAACTCCTTCTAGAACCGGTTACATATTTGCTGGTTGGTACACAAGCATTTCTGGCGGTGAATATGTTTCTTCTACTAGCACAGTGAATAAAGCTTATAGTCATACTTTGTATGCAAGGTGGACGGCGAGACAAATTACGGTTAATTATGATGCAAATGGAGGAAGTGTTAGTCCAACTTATAAAAATGTAACATACGATGGCACTTACGGTACGTTAGCTAAGCCGACACGAACAGGATATACGTTTGCTGGTTGGTATACATCTCGTACGGGAGGAAGTTTAGTTTCTAGTTCTACTAAAGTTACAACAAATGCCACCCATACAATTTATGCTCACTGGAATACTAATTCTTACAGTGTAACGTATGATGCAAATGGAGGAACGGTCAGTCCAACTTCAAAAAGTATCACATATGGTAGCACGTATGGAACATTGCCAACTCCTTCTAGAACCGGTTATACATTCCTTGGCTGGTATACTTCTAGAACGAATGGTACGCAAGTAATATCATCTACAACTGTAACGACAGCTAGTAATCATACGATTTATGCACATTGGCGTGCTAATACCTATATGGTAACTTACAATGCTAATAATGGTAGTGTTAGTCCAGCTAGTAAAAACGTAACCTACGGCAGTTCGTATGGAACACTAGCTAAGCCGTCGAGAACTGGATATAATTTTGACGGTTGGTATACTTCCGCAACGGGTGGAACGTTAATTACTTCTTCCACACAAGTTACGACAGCAAGTAATCATACAATTTATGCCCATTGGAGTGCTAATGGTCTCACTGTTAATTTTGATGCTAATGGTGGTAGTGTTAGTCCATCTTCTAAGAGTGTAACCTATGGCAGCACGTATGGAACACTTCCAACGCCATCAAAATCAGGTAATCGTTTTACTGGTTGGTATACGGCAAAAGTTGGTGGTACAAAGATCGAACCTTCAACGACAGTTACAACTTTGGAAAATCATACACTGTATGCTCATTGGACTGGTATTACATATTTTATAACACTTGATCCAAATGGTGGAAGTGTCAGCACAACCTTTAAAATGGTAACATTTAATTCTAATTATGGAACTCTTCCTAAGCCATCTAGAAGCGGATATAATTTCTTGGGTTGGTTTACAGCAAAAGAGGGAGGTACAGAAGTAACTTCTTCTACGCGGATGACAACACCAAAAAATCACACACTTTATGCGCATTGGAGTGTTGATTCGTTTACTGTAACATTTAATGCTAATGGTGGTAGTGTTAGTCCATCTTCTAAGAGTGTAACCTATGGTGCTACTTACGGAACTCTTCCGACTCCATCGAGAACAGGATATAAATTCCTTGGATGGTATACTTCAAAGACTGGTGGAACTAAAGTAACTTCATCTACTAAGGTAACTAACGGTAAAAATCATACACTTTATGCTCAGTGGAGCGCTAGTTCCTCTTCTGTAATTTATAATGCAAATGGTGGTAGCGTTAGTCCATCTTCTAAGAGTGTAACTTATGGCAACACGTATGGAACTCTTCCGACTCCATCGAGAACAGGATATAAATTCCTTGGTTGGTTTACTTCTATAACTGGTGGGACACAAGTAACGCCTTCTACCAAAGTAACTACTACAGAGACTCATACGATTTATGCCCATTGGCAAGCTAATACTTTTACGGTGACTTATGATGCGAATGGAGGAAGTGTTAGTCCATCTAGTAAAAATGTAACCTATGGTGGTACTTATGGAACACTTGCTAAACCATCTAAAAGTGGATATGATTTTGCTGGTTGGTATACTGCTGCTAGTGGTGGAACGAAAGTAACTTCATCTACCAAGGTAACAGCAACAAGTAATCATAAGATTTATGCTCATTGGAGCGACAATACTTATACGGTAACGTTTGATGCAAATGGTGGAAGTGTTAGTCCTACTAGTAAAACTGTAACTTCGGCTGCTCCATATGGAACGTTACCGACTCCGACTAGAAATGGATATACGTTTACAGGTTGGTATTGGCATGTCGGTTCTAATGGTGGAGCTATTATAACTTCTGATACAAAGGTAACCGCAACAAGTGATCACACACTTGTTGCTCACTGGAGTCTCTCTGCTTTTACCTTGTCTTTTAATGGTAATGGTGGTTCTACTCCTGCTAGTCGTAGCGTGAATGCTGGAGAAGCTTATGGAACACTCCCAACTTCATCTAGAACTGGTTATGATTTTATTGGTTGGTTTACAGCGGCTAGTGGTGGAACACAGGTGTCTGCTAACACTAAGATGGGAAATGCTAATACAACTTTGTATGCTCATTGGAAAAAGAAGTATTATACGTTAACATTCGATAGCAATGGTGGTTCTGCTGTTGGAAGTCGTAGTGTAGGATATGGTGATGCTTATGGAACGTTACCAACTCCTACACGGCAAGGTTATTACTTTGAAGGTTGGTATACATCTGCTTCCGGTGGAACTAGAGTTTGGGAACCAACTACAATGGGAGCTGGAAATGTAACAGTGTATGCACATTGGGGCCCTGTTGGTGATACTGGACCATTCTCATTCTCATATGGTCTACAACAAACCAATTGGACGAGTAATCCAAATTATGGTGATTATGGTTTCTTTACATTCTACACATCGCCTACGGCAGGTGATTGGTCTAATTATCCATATATTCATATGAGTTATTGCTATGTTAACGATACGATTAATGATGGTGGTGGCGACCATGCAATGAGATTAGAGGGATCTTATGATCAAGCAAATTGGCAGACTGTTTATGAAAAATTGACTGATACTCGAGGTGGAAATTGGGCCCGTAATCGTATTACTGATACGGTTGTTATTAATAATTCTGCTGGTTACAAATATTTTAGAATAACTTATTCACAAGTAAGCTATCATAACAGTGGTGCAACTGTTGGTGCTCGCGGAATGGTTATGGGATCATCATCTTCTTCTACGCCAGGAAGTTTGGTAAGGCAAGATGCGGCAGCCTGTGAAGCGTGGAAATAAGTAGGATAAGGAGTTATTATGAAAAAAAGTATTTTAGTTTGTCTTATTATTGGTTTGGGTTTGCTAGTTTTTGGAATTGTATTCTTATTTGTTTTTCCAGCTAAATCTTCAAGCTCAGATTCTGTCGATAATTCTAATTTAGGAGATGATTCGTCAGCAGAATTAGAAACATCTCCGACGCCCACTTCTTCTATTAGCAGTAATGCAAACATTCAATTGCAAGCAAGCATTACAAAGGATGTTTCTTTTGATGAATTTCAATTATCTGATTATTTTTATTATCAAGTTGGCTATTTAACGAAACAAAACACAATTTATATTGCAATTTACAATTCTGGTACTATAGTCATCTTAATTGGCAGCAAGTTATTGTTTCTGGTCAGAGAAATGGTGAAAACTATTTATCGTGTTCTTATTCTTCTCCTGTTCAATTGGATTCTGGCGATTATATTATACTAAAGTGTGATAGTGATATCATATTAGATCAAGTAACATATGGATTTGCCGCATATTAGTTTTTAAAGGTGTATGAAATTTTTTCTACACCTTTTTGTGAGCCTTGCTATTTTTGGGTAATTTGTGCTATTATATTCTTATGTATTGGATGGTGATCATATGGAGTTAGAGAAAACCAAAGCGTTTTCTTTGGATGATTTGGCACATACAGAAGTAAGAAATACATTACGTGAAGTTTGGGATTCCTTAAGAGAGAAAGGATACAATCCGACGAATCAAATTGTTGGATACTTAATCAGTGGGGATCCTGGTTTTATTTCGTCGTATCAAGATGCTAGAAAAAAGATAACGAAACTGGATCGTAGTACGATTGTTGCGTTGCTTTTAAAGGAGTACATCAAGTAGTGCGTTATTTAGGACTCGATTTAGGAAGCCGTACGTTAGGAGTTGCTGTTTCTGATGTAACAGGAACGATTGCTAGCAATTATGGGGTGATTCGCCATAATGAAGAATACTCGTCTTTGATTCCAAAAATTCAAGAAATTGTCAAAGAAAAAAAAGTGGATGAGATTGTACTGGGTCTTCCTAAAAACATGAACAACACGATTGGCGAAAAAGGAAATCTCAGTATCTGGTTTCAGCATGAATTAGAAAGTCATCTTGGCTTACCGGTTCATTTGATCGATGAACGCCTTACGACTGTACAGGCTCAACATGTTTTACTTCAAAATGACACCTCGCGCAAAAAACGTCGTCAAGTAGTAGACGGGGTTGCTGCTACCATTATTTTACAAAGTTATTTAGATCAGAAAGGAAGAATATAATATGGATAAAAATACATTTAAATTAATTACGAATGATGGGACTGAAGTTACTTGTAACGTCCTATTTACATTCGATAGTGATGAAACGAAGAAAAGCTACATTGTCTATACAGATAACTCAAGAGACCAAGAGGGAAACATTCAAGTATTTGCTTCTATCTTTGATCCAAATGATGAAAATACAAAATTAGAACCGATTACAACTGAAAAAGAGTGGAAAGTAATTGAAACGATTTTAGAAACTTTACAAGAAGAAGTTCGCAATAAGCAAGATGCTTCTTCAGAAGAAGGTTCTACGAATCAATAAGTTTCTGCTAAGGAGTAAGTATGAAAAAATTAAGCACAATTATGTTATGCGTGTTAATTTTAGTGGCTACGGCTATTATTTGCGCATGTACCGTATACAACTATAATATTTCTGCTGTTTCTTCTAGCGAAGAGACAAAGGAAGTAACGATTGCTTCCGGTTCTTCTTCTTCTCAAATTGCAGAGCAACTAGAGCAGGAAGGACTGATTCGTAGCAAAACATTTTTTCTTATTTATTTAAAAATATTTCAGGTAAATGATTTAAAAGCAGGTGTTTATACGTTAAGTCCTAGTATGAATGTAGAGACGATTGTCGATACACTTACAGCGGGTAATAATTATAATCCAAATGAGATTCAAATTCAGTTTCGAGAAGGAATTACGATGCGTGAGGTTGCTCGTTTGATTGCAAGCAATACAAATCATACGGAAGATGAAGTTTTCGCTTTATTAGAAGATGAAACGTATTTGGATTCTTTAATTGAAGAGTATTGGTTTTTAACAGATGCTATTAAAAATCCTGAAATTTATTATTCGTTAGAAGGATATTTATTCCCGGACACTTATAACTTCGCTTCGAAAGACGTTTCTATCGAGACGATATTTGCAACGATGTTGGATGAGATGGAACAAGTGTTAGAACCGTATCGTTCTGATATCGAAGCAAGTCGTTTTTCTGTTCATGAGTTATTAACTCTTGCTAGTATGGCAGAAAAAGAGGGAATCGGTAACGATCGTGCTGATATCGTCAGTGTATTTATCAATCGTATCGATTTTAACATGAGTTTGGGAAGTGATGTTACGACTCGATATGCTTTGCGGATTGACGATGCCACACAGGCACTTACTGCGGCACAATACCAGACGCAAAGTCCATACAATACGCGATTAATCGATGGCAGTATGAATGGAAAATTGCCAGTTGGACCAATCTGTACGGTATCCAAATCTAGTATCGAAGCTGCCATTCATCCGACTGAAACCGATTATTTGTATTTTATTGCTAACATTCAATTAGCACAGACGTTTTTCTTCGACAATAGTCAAGATTTTGAGGCTAAAAAATTAGAATTACAAGATATCAATCAAGGACGATAAGTCTTTTCTATGAATGAGAAAGGGTGATTATTTTGAAAGAGGAAGCATTTAATACAATTGAAGAAGTCAAAAAGTTAAAACAGTATGCTGCTATGAAAGATGTTCCAATTATGGTAGATGAGACAGCAGACTTCATTACAAATTTCATCAAAGAACATCGTATTCGTTCCGTTTTGGAACTTGGTACGGCCATTGGATATTCTGCTATCATGATGGCGCTTTCTGATCCTAATGTTAAAATCACTTCTATCGAACGTGATAGCGAACGATATTTGGAAGCTGTCAAGAATGTCAAATTGTTCGGTTTAGAAGATCGTATCACTTTGATATTTAAAGATGCTTTGGAAGCAGAAATTGAAGGCGAGTTCGACTTGATTTTTATCGATGCTGCCAAGGGACAAAACATTAAGTTTTTTGAACGGTACGAAAAAAATCTTGCTCCAAAAGGCTTTATTATTACAGATAATATGGGCTTTCACGGACTTGTCAACAAAGATGAAAATGAAATTCAAAGTAAGAATGTACGAGGTCTTGTTCGCAAGATTAAAGAATACATTTCTTATTTACAAACGAATTTAAAATACAAGACAGTCATCCACGAAGTAGGGGATGGCATCGCTGTAACCGAAAGAAGATAACCTCTTCTTTTTTCTTTGCAAATAAAAAAATTATGATATAATGTACTCGGGTGTTCATATGAAGTTATTAGTAGTTCCAAACAATTTAGAATTTAATCGTTTTCGCGACTTGGGTGTCCATTCGTTTTTGGTAGGCATTCGAGATTTTTCAACGAATTTTAAAACATCGCTTTCTGTGGATGAAATTCGATATCTTTGTGAAAAGTATCCAGAGGAAGAGATTTTTTTGTCGTTTAATAAAAACTTGTTTAATCACGAACTGCCAGTTGTAGAATCTATTTTAAAGGAATTGGATTCGTTACCGATTGCCGGAATTTTCTTTTACGATTTGGCAATTTTAAGATTGGCTCAAGAACTTCATTTGAAGATACCAATCGTTTGGAATCAAACTCATCTTGTCACAAATTATCAAACATGTAATTATTATTTCCGTGAGGGAGTATCCTACGCACTTCTTTCTTCTGAAATTACTCTAGAGGAGATGTTAGAAATAAAAAAACATACCGATATGAAGTTGATGGCAACTATTTTTGGATATCCCATCATTGCTCATTCAAAACGGAAGTTGTTATCGAATTACTTTACATCGATTCGAGAAGAAAAAGAAGAAAGACCGTATGAGATTCAGGAAAGTGTTGGTCATGATCCGTATCTTTTGAGGGAGGATTCTACAGGAATGACATTTTTCTATCATCGTTTCTTAAATGGTACCGAACCGTTATTTGCTCTTAAGGATGCAAACTTTTCTTATGGACTCGTCTATGAAGATGGGGATGAACCCTTGATGAGAGAAGTTATCGAAACGTTTCAAAATATCATTGCTGGGAAAGAAGATAAAGAGAATGCTGTTTCTCGAATGAATTCTCTGATTGGATCTTATACAGGTTTCTTTTATAAAAAGACAATATACAAGGTGAAGAAAAATGGATAGAGTAGAATTATTATCACCAGCAGGTGATTTGGAACGTTTAAAAATTACATTGTTGTACGGAGCCGATGCCGTCTATATCGGTGGACAAGAGTACAGTTTGCGGGCGAATGCAACGAACTTTTCAATCGATGAGATTAAAGAAGGTTGTGAATTTGCTCATAAGTTAGGGAAAAAAGTATATTTGACTTTGAACATCGTCTTTCATAACGAAGATTTAGATGGTGTTTATGATTATATTGCCCAAGTTGTCGACGCGGGCATCGATGCGTTTATCGTAAGTGACGTCATGCTCATATCCTATTTAGTAGAGCACTATCCATCGGTGGAAGTTCACGTTTCAACACAAGAATCGACGACGAACTTAAAGAGTGTTCAGTTCTTTGCTGATCAAGGTGTCAAGCGAGTCGTATTAGCGCGTGAATTATCAGTATCGGAAATTGCCGAAATTCATGCCGCATGTCCAGTTGATTTAGAAGTGTTCATTCACGGAGCGATGTGCACGTTCTACAGTGGACGTTGTGTGTTATCCAGCTATTTGACGAACCGTGATTCCAATCGTGGCGGATGTGCACAAATTTGTCGCTTTGCATTCGATATCGATCATCACGACCAAAAGTTTACGATGGCTACCAAAGATTTAAACATGTCTCATCACGTTCAAGAACTGATCAAAGCCGGCGTAAAAAGTCTAAAGGTAGAAGGTAGAATGCGTTCGCCTTACTATCTTGCTACGGTAATCGGGTGCTACCGGAAGTTGATCGATGCTTATTATGAGAATCGTTTGACGGATGATTTGATGGAAGAGATGGAGAAAACGTTATCTAGAGTAGCAAACCGAGCTACGAGTACTCATTATTATTTTCATGAAGCGGATATGAGTGATCAGTACTATACGGGAAGACAAGAGGCTTCTAATCAAGATTATCTAGCATATGTCTTAGGGTATGACGTAGAAAAAAAACAAGTGAAAATATCACAACGAAATTACTTTAAAGTTTCCGATTCTGTGGAATTTATCATGCCTAATGGAAACGTAGTTTCGTATACTATAAAAGAGATTTTGGATGAAGATGGAAATTCGGTAGAAATTGCCAATCATCCAGAACAAATCTTATATTTACCAATCGAGGAGGAGATTTTAGAAAGTTCTATGATGCGAGTTCCTGTTTCAAAGGAATAAAAAGGAGGTAGAGAAGTATGAATTTGTATCAAGTTGGTTATTATCGGAAAGATGCTGGAAATGTGGTGACCTTCATCGATTCGATTATTGTGAAAGAGGAAAAACAACATTTTTATGAATTATCAACAGATTGTTTAGTTCCTGCTTTAAAACAAATTAAACCCATAAAAGAAGGAATGAAATTTATTTTACAAGCGGATATTTCTTCAAAACATTTAGTGAGTGAACAACAAGCGATTGCGTATTTAGAGGGAAACAAAGAAGCAATTCAAAAATTATGTCAACAAATTCAAGCGGAAAGAGGGGAGTTACGTGGATTCGAAAAAATTAAAGCATGTGCGCGCCAACTTTTTAAATAAAGAATCGTATTTAAGTTTGTATGCTACGAAAAACGAAGATGCCATTCGGTTTCAAGAAGAATCGTTTTCGGATACGGAGATTAGACCGCAGTTTTATCACGATATCGACCGTATTATCTATTCTCTATCTTATACGCGATATAGTGATAAGACACAGGTATTTTCGTTTGCGTCCAACGACCATATCAGCAAACGAATGATTCATGTGCAATTGGTTTCCAAGATTGCTAGAACGATTGCGCGGGCACTCAATTTGAATGAGGATTTAACGGAAGCAATCGCTTTGGGACACGATATTGGACATACTCCAATCGGCCATATAGGAGAACACATTTTAAACGAAATATCGATGCGCGAGTTAGGAGAAGTATTTGCTCATAACGTACAAGGTGTTCGTGTCTATATGGATTTAGAAAGAAATGGGAAAGGGAACAATCTGACATTACAAGTACTGGATGGCATTCTTTGTCATAACGGTGAATTTGTCTCATCGAAATACGAACCTGTTGTAAAGACGAAAGAGTCGTTTTTGAAAGAATACGAGCAGTGTTATAAGGATCCGGCGATGCTTACCAAGTTGCGTCCGATGACGTTGGAAGGATGTGTCGTTCGTATCAGTGATTTGATTGGATACTTAGGACGCGATATCGAAGATGCCGTTCGTTTAGGCGTTTTAAAGAAAGAAGAAATTCCGCAATCGATTACGGATGTTTTAGGTAATACGAATTCTTCTATTGTCAATACGATTATTTTGGATATCATCGATCACAGTTTGGGAAAACCTTACATCTCGATGAGTCCAGAAGTATTTCGGGCCATTGTCGACTTAAAAAAATTCAATTATCAACATATTTATGATAAGGCCAATACCAAAGAACAAATTGAGATTTTGACAATTGAGTTCAACTATTTGTACAAGGTGTACTTGAACGATTTGGAAACGAAAAACGAAAGCAGTGAAATTTATACATCGTTCTTACGTGGAAAAGATGCTAAGTATTTAGAAAGTACTTCTGCCAAAAGGATGGTAATCGACTTTTTAAGTGGTATGACAGATGATTATTTAATTGCTTGTTATAACAAGCGAAAATAGTCATCTTTTTTCGTTATTGGCATATTCTATTTCTATCAGTGTCAACAGAAAATGATTGACATTTTTATTGTTTTGTAGTATAATGTTAAAAGATTTATGAAGGAGGGGCCCATCATGAGTGATAAAAAAAAGGTTTATCTTACTGAGCAAGGCTATGAAAATTTAAAGAAGGAACTAGATGATTTGATCAATGTCAAACGTCCAGCGAACATAAATGCAATTAAGGAAGCGAGAGCACTAGGAGATTTGTCAGAAAATGCCGATTACGATGCTGCACGTGCTGAACAAGCAGAAATCGAAGGTAGAATCAAACAAGTGGAAGTAATGCTTGAAAATGCTGAAATCATCAAGGAAGCTTCTAAGGATAAAGTTGGTATCGGGTCTACTGTCGCTATCGAGTATTTAGATGACGAAGATGAAGAAGACGAGTATACCATCGTTGGAAGTCAAGAAGCAGATCCATTCGCATTTAAAATTTCCAATGAATCTCCAATTGCCAAAGCTTTGATTAGCAAGAAGGTAGGAGACATCGTTACAGTAGAAAGTCCAAATGGATCTTACCAAGTAAAAATTACATCTATCAAATAAAGAAGCAGATATGGAAACATATCTTTTCTTTTGCTTGTTTTCTAAATGGATTTAAGATATAATAAGAAAGTGTTGGAGGTGCTATTATGGCAGAAAAGAAAGAAACAAAGAAAAAGGTAACAAAAAAAGAAACAGGTGCTGAAAAGAAAAAGACATCTCCTGTTTTAGTAGATATTGAAATTAAGGGTGAAGAATGGCAAGAAGCTTTGGATAAGACATTCGAAAAGAAACAAAAAGAAGTGAAAGTCGATGGCTTCCGTAAAGGTCATGTACCAAGAGATATTTATGAAAAGAAATTTGGAAAAGAATCTTTATTTTTAGACGCAGCTGACCTTGTTTTACAAGATGCATTCTTAAAAGCATTGGAACAATCTAAAGTTGAACCTGTCGTACAACCAAAAGTAGATTTGAAAGAAATTAACGAAAATGGTGTAACGTTCACATTCTCTTTGATTGCAAAACCAGAAGTGCAAATTAGTAAATACACTGGATTAAAAGTTAAGAAACAAAGTACGGAAGTTACGAAGAAAGAAATCCAAGAAGCAGTTGATGCAACATTAGATCGTTATTCTGAAATGGTTGTAAAAGATGGTCCAGTTGCAGATGGTGATGTTGCCGTTATCGATTTTGAAGGATTTAAAGATGGTGTTGCATTCGAAGGTGGAAAGGGAGAAAATTACTCTTTACAAATTGGAAGCAATACATTTATTCCTGGATTTGAAGAACAATTAATCGGAATGAAGAGCGAAGAAGAAAAAGATATACAAGTTACGTTCCCAGAAGATTATCCACATGATGATTTAAAAGGAAAAGAAGTAACGTTCAAAGTTAAAGTTCACGAAGTAAAAGCCAAAGAAAAGAGAAAATTAGATAAAGATTTCTTTGAAGATTTGGCTATGCCAGGAGTCGACTCTAAGGAAAGTTTAGAAGAAGAAATCAAGAAGAATATCGAAGCTCATAAGATGGAAGATGCAGAAAACAAGTATGTCGATGATATCTTAAAAGCAGTTGCTGAAAATGTAACAGTCGATATTCCAGATGAAATGATCAGTGAAGAGTTAGATAACATGGTTGGAAGATTCGCTGAACAACTTAAGATGCAAGGAATTTCCATCGAAACTTACTATCAATTTACAAAGATGACAGAAGGAGATCTTCGTCATCAAATGGAAGGCGAAGCAAAAGAACACGTTCTATATCGTTTGATGTTAGAGCATATTGCTGAACTAGAACATATTGAAATTAGTGATGAAGATGCTTCTGCTGAAGCTGAAGACCTTGCTAAGAAGTATCAAATGGAAAAAGATGCTTTCTTAAAAGCATTCGGTGGTATCGAAATGATTAAATACGATATGCAAATTCGTAAGACAATTGATTTGTTAAAAGAGAAAAATGCATAAGTTGCATTTTCTTTTTTTTTCTTTTTTGCTATAATTATGTTTAGAATAAGGCGGTGGAGCTATGAAACTAAACAATAAAGGATTTGCGATTTCTATTATCATTTATAGTGTTGGGTCTTTAGCAGTTTTAACCTTAATTTTAATTTTAGCAATCGATTCAGGAATTCGAAAGAACAATACGACGATTGTCGATGCCATTAAAGATGAATTAAATTCTGCTTCTAAAAGTCGGTGGACGTTTACGTATTCTGGTACACCCGAGGCATTTACAGTTCCAGAGACAGGAACGTATCAATTAGAAGTATGGGGTGCTTCTGGAGGAAGTCTTGGTGGTACGGCCGGAAATGGCGGATATGCAACTGCTAAACTTACTTTGACATATAACTCTACAATTTATGTTGTCGTAGGAAGTGCTGGAAATAGTTATAACGGTGGTTATAACGGCGGTGGCAATGGTGGTGAATCTACTGGAGTAGAGGGAAGTCAATCTGGTGCCGGTGGCGGAGGTGCAACACATATCGCAACTGCAACTGGTACTTTAGAAACTTTACGTACCCAACAATCTTCTATTTTAATCGTTGCTGGTGGTGGCGGTGGCACTGGTGTCGAAGGTATCGGCGGTGTCGGTGGTGGCACGACTGGCGGAAACGGATACGACACTTACAATGATGATTATAATGATTTTTGTGGTGCTGGTGGAACACAGTCTGCAGCGGGCTGTACTAATTCCACAACAGTTGGATGTGGAACGTTCGGAAGAGGCGGAGATATGAGTCTTTATTCTGGTGGCTACGGCGGGGGCGGGGGGGGGGGGG